>JABAOE010001654.1_pt2 | contig 41444 bp, 35 predicted proteins | sample 7062141 | NCBI WGS metagenome assembly JABAOE01 (sample SAMN14538627, study PRJNA623070) | marine sediment metagenome | biome: marine biome [ENVO:00000428]; feature: marine pelagic biome [ENVO:01000023]; material: deep marine sediment [ENVO:00002113] | place: India: Gulf of Khambhat ...
GGCCCTTCGCTCAAGAACAGACAAGTAATCAAATGGCATGCGATGCTCCTGTGCGATTATTCTCTACGACCGGGAGCTGGGTCTCGCGGATCCCACCGGCACCTCGAATTCCTCATACCGGTCATCCAAAATTTCTTCCCGTGAACGCCGCGGGCCGAAATAGGCGTTGGCCGTGGCCCCCATACGGGCCTCACGCGGCGGCGTCCATGCCTCCAAATCGATGGCGACGTTGTGTTTTGGATCCCACACCAGGGCCATGGGATCACCGCCTTTTTCTACAATCTGGATCTGCTCTCTAAGCATTTCCCGAAACATAAGAATTCCCCGGTCCGAAGCGCCAAGGTGTTCGTTGGTCCGATCATAGAGCCGGCCCTGGGTTTCCCAGGCCATGCCGTCCTGGGAAGAAAAGTTTTTCATGTGATACTCGCCTTCCTCGTTAATCCAGGGCTTCTCGTAGCCCACCGGGGGCTCATCCGGCTGCTCTACTTTGCTCCCATCGGGAGAGGCTTTGAATCCCACGTGAAAGATCACCGTGCTGTAATCATCAATGGGGACGCGCCAATGGAGCGTGCTGAGTGTGTCCGTCTGGCGCAGCATGTTGGGGAACAAAACAAAATTTCCCCACCCCTTCCCCGCGTTTTTTCCCTCGAACTCCCAGGTTTTGAACAGGCCCCACTCGCAGGGTTGAAATCCGTAACGCGAAAACGGCCGCGTGTAGAAGCTCACGTCCTCGGCAATTCCCTGCCGCTTGATCATATGGCCGTGGAGAAACACCGTATGGACAAAATCAGCGGTATTCTCCTCCGCCTGAAGCCAATTGCAATTGAGCAACGGACGAATCTGCAGCTTTCTTTCTCCATGTTCCCAGACGAGTATGTCCCAACGCGGGAGCAGAGGCTTTTTATCCGGGGGGCCCAGATAGGCAAACAACAACCCGGCAAGCTTTTCTACAGGGTATGCCCTGTGACGGATGCTATCCTTGAATCGCGGATTGGGCTCGAAGGGTTGTTCGACGCATCTTCCCTCCTTATTGTACAGCCATCCGTGGTAGGGGCACCGGATGCAGCCGTCCTCCACAAAACCGTAGTAAAGTGAGGTTCCCCGGTGGGAGCAGTGCTCTTCCAACAGGCCATAGCCGCCCTTACCGTCTCGGTAGAGGACCAGCTCCTCACCCATGATCTTCACGCGCTTTTGAGGCTTGTCCTCCGTCAGCTCGCTGGCCGCCGCCACCGGCTGCCAGTAGCGTCTGAGCAGGCCCCCGCATGGGGTACCCGGCCCCACCCTGGTCAGATAATCATTCTCTTCTCTGGATAGCATAAAAGACCTCCCGGTAACCTTCTATCACGTTCACAATACAAGATAGCGGATTTTATGTCCGATGGCTCAAGGTTGTCAATTCGTGCCAGGTTTCTCGTTGACAGCGGAATTCGAATATGGAAAAAAGCCGAAGCACAGGAGGCTCCCATGATTGAAATGACACCGCTCCTTATCGAAGAATACGCAACACGCCATACGACACCTATGTCCGAGCTCCACGAACGTTTGTGGCGGGAAACCCACGACAAGACCACCCGGCCCCAGATGATGGTTGGCGCCCTGGAAGGAGCGATCCTCAGGATTCTTGCAAGACTTATCCAGGCCAGGAGAATTTTAGAGATCGGAACGTTCACAGGTTACAGCGGCCTCGCCTGGGCCGAAGCTTTACCACCGGACGGCCAGCTCATTACTCTCGATTTCAATCCGGAGACGGCAGAGATCGCTAGACGATTTTTCGCGGAGAGCCCCCACCGCAATAAAATTGATTTCCGTCTGGGACCGGCGTTGGAATCCCTGAAAACTCTGGAGGGTCCGTTCGACCTTTGCTTTATTGACGCGGACAAGAGGGAATATTCGCAATACTATGAAATCTGCCTGGGGCTACTGCGTCAGGGGGGATTGATCGTCCTCGACAACATGTTGCAGCGAGGACGGGTCCTCGACCAAAACGACGAAAGCAGCCGCGGGATCGACAGCCTGAACCGGCGGATTCTTGACGATCCGCGAGTGGAGAATGTCCTGCTCCCCTTACGGGACGGCATCGTGCTCGCTTACAAACTGTAAATCGGCCTAGGAGATCAGTTGCTCGGCCTTCATTGCCGCCTGTACGTGCGGTCTTTCCTTCACCCGGCCTTGGAACTCAGCCAGCGACGGCCACTCTCCCAGGTCCAGGTTGATACGCGGGCTCCAATTGAGCACCGTGAAGAGATAAGCGTCTGCCACCGTAAAACCGTCACCCACCAGGTAGCTCTTGCCCTTCAGGTGTTCCGCGACATAACTGAGCCGCCTGGTAAGGAGCTCCCGGCCGATGGTCTTGTAGGCATCCGGCGTGGTGGGCCGGAACAGGGGGCTGAAGCTCTTGTGAATTTCGGAGGTGACAAAATTGAGCCATTCCTGCACCCGGTTACGCTCAAATGTCCCGGCCGCCGGCACAATGCCCGATTTGGGATTTTGATCTCCGATATACTGCAGGATCGCCGGCCCTTCGGTTAACACTTCGCCGTTGTCGAGTTCCAGCGCCGGCACATAACCCTTCGGGTTGATGGTCAGGTAGTCGCGGCCTTTCTCGGTCTTCTTCTGTTGGGTATCCACCGCTTCACGTTCAAAAGTCAGACCCGCCTCCCGGAGTGAGATATGAGAGGCCAACGAACAGGCGCCTGATTTGTAAAAGAGTTTCATTTTCGGTTCTCCTTTTAGCCCGGATTGCCGTCAATTCATACAAGGCTTATTCTGAGAAATCTAGCCGCTAGGTTACAAAATCCAAGAGCACGCCCTCGGGGTCAGCCGTCGCAAACTGCCCGAGAGGGCAATCCTCCATATCCTTTTGAACGAAATGTCCATGCTTGCCCACTAAGATCTTTCTTGGGGCGGATTCGGGGAACAAACGACTCAGCTCTTCCATATCATGCTTCACCGATTCCAAGTCCTCCACTTTAAAACCCAAATGGTCCAGGCCCTGGAACATGCTCCGGTAGTAGCCATTGTGGCAGGGTCGAATGAGGAGGTAAGTCTTATTATCGGTAAGGCAAATCGTTCCCTCGCTTGACAATTCTTTTACTACGGCCAGCTCAAATACCCTTTGATAAAATTCGGCCAATTGTGCAGGCTTTATGGCTCTGAGCGCAATATGGTGCACATGTCTTGGACTCTCCCAACTCTCTTGCTTCTTGTAACCGTCTCGCAACTTTGCGGCGCCCGTTTGTGCGACATCGATGTGGGTGCCAACCGGATCGTGAACTCTCGTCTCCACGAAGGATACGCCTTCAAGCCCCCGGGTGATCAGAATATCCGGGTAGTATTGCTTGATCCTGTTCACCACCGTTTCACCATCGGCAACTTCAAATCCAAAATGCTCGAGCCCCGAACGGTACCCAGGAGGCCTCAGATTAAGGGCGAGTCCGATCACTCCGTCACTGATTTGACCTAGCGTTTGATTGGAGCGTTGGTCCTCCGGTTCACCGCCGCTTGTGAACCGTCGCATTCCCAGGATCGATTTGTAAAATCTGTATGATTTATCGCGTTCATCCATTCTAATGGCGCAGTGTCTGATCTTGGCAAACATGCTGAAATCCCCCTTTTTCATTTTGTCCTGCCATGAGTCGTCAGACCATACTTAAAGAGAACCGACCTGTTTCGAATGCATTCCGATTGCCATCACAGGACAAATTGGGTAATTCGAAAAGTTCAGGACCAAATACTACGCGAAGAATTAATTCATCACTCGCTATCCCCTTTTCTTGAGAACATGCCCTACGGCGTACGCGCTGCTAATGCATAAACTAGGCTTGAGAGGCTGGTTGACTGCGCGCTCTTATATCAACGCCCCAAATACCTGTCAAGCTTAGCCCTGTAATCGCCGACTCTTCGCCAGACCTTTCCCCAATTATCCGTTTTACGCTTGGCTAGGTTGTTAAGCGATTTCAATTGCTGTGTTGTGATTGTGCCGTTGACAACCCTTTCCCCTGTGATATTGATACGATTAGTTAAATAACCGTACCAAGTTAGCATTCCGAAAGAATTCACATCTATGACCGATTCGAATTGGAGGAACAACTCATGGCTATGAATGGATTCAAAGTATTCGATAGCGACATGCACATCATGGAGCCGCCGGATCTATGGGAACGCTACATGGCCTCGGAGTTTCGTTCCATGGCGCCTCGTGGTGTGACCTCCGAGAACGTGCGCGATTTGCGCATCGCCTTCCCTGGCGAGACTTCCAACTTTCGAACCACCGGTGCATCGCAAAGGCCGGGGCACAACTACGAAAGAAACCAGAGCCTCTACCGGGACCATGCGGCGCGTGGCTGGAGTGGTGAAGTGCAGCTCGAGGCCATGGACCTCGAAGGCCTTGACGTGGCAGTCATGTTTCCCAGCCGGGGACTGAGCGTTCTCGTGGGCCGGGACGGGACAGGCCGGACCTCGGATCCCCGGTTTGCCGCCGCCATTGCCCGGGCCTATAACGACTGGCTTTACGAGTTCTGCCAGACCGATCCCCAGCGCATGCTAGGCGCCGGTATGATTTCTGTGTACGACATCAAGGACGCCGTCGAAGAGACGCACCGGGTGGTAAAAGACTACGGTTTCAATTCCGTTTTTCTCCGCTCCAACATCGTCAACGGCAAGCCCTGGCACGATCCTTACTACGAACCCCTTTGGAATACCCTTGAGGAATTGGATATTCCGTTGGGTTTTCATCAGGCCACGGGGACGAGCATCCCCCAACTGAGCAGGCCCTGGTTCGGGGAGTTTTCCGGTATCGTGCGGGCTTACGGTCAGCCCATCGGGCAGATGTTCGGTGTCGGTAGCTTTCTTTGCGGCGGAGTACTCCAGCGCCACCCAAAACTCAAGGTTGCTTTCCTGGAAGCCAACTGTTCCTGGCTACCGTGGCTCTTATGGCGGTTGGATGAAGCCTATGAATTGGAAGGTGACATCGACATGACCGAACTCAAAATGATGCCAAGCGAATACTTCAAACGTCAGTGCATCGCCTCGGTGGAGCCGGACGAGACGCCCGCACGCTATACCATTGAATCCCTCGGCAACGATAACTTCGTGTACTCCACGGACTATCCCCACGGCGACTCTCGCTACCCTCACGCCACGGAGAGCTTTCTTCAACTGCCCTTCACCGACGAGGATAAGCGAAAGATCCTGTGGGATAACTGCGCTCGTTTCTACGGGTTTAAAGAGCCTGCGGGCATCCGCGCGGGCCAGAGCAATGAAACCGCAGCAAGCTCACATTCAGCTCGATAGGGAGGGAATTTATTTATGGGCACCGGCAGCCAAAATGCAGTTGAACGCTTTATCACCAAGACCCGCGAATTGTTTGCCCGGGAACCGGACGAGGACAAACGGTGGGCGGCGATGCCGCCGATCCTGAAGGAACTCCTGGCGGATTCTGAAGTTCGCGAGGCCTCAAAAGAATGGCCCGTCCCTGGCACCTTCGAGGAGGGGGGACAGCGGCGTGCGGGCAATTTACTGTTCTACGAAGATCCCGACTATGGCTTTGTCATCAACGGTCAAGTTCACGAGGCGAGTAGGCAATCCCACGGCGAGCCCAGACGCGCTCACGATCATGGCAAGATCTACACCGCCTATGGATTGTTGGACGGCCATGAGCGGATCAACCTTTACAAACGGACCGACGACGGCGCAAAGCCCGATTACGCCAAAGTGGAAAAGACCTCGGATTATCTCGCCGCTCCCGGAGACGTCCACCTTGCCAGACCCCAGGATATTCATCTGGAAATTAACATCGGTGAGCGCACGACGGCCATCATCGTGAGAAGCGCCAAGGACGGCATACCGACGAATCTCCACGGCCGCTACGATCTTGAGACAAACAAATACTCCGAGAGCATCGGCCCGCGCCAGATCCCCGCGGAGATGCTGCCAAGTAGAGCCCCCCTGGGTCCTTCCTGAAACCGAAACTAAAAACGGGGTCCAACGGACCCCGTTTTTGCGTGAAAACTCATGTTAACCGACAACCGCCGTCGGGACTCACTCGACAAGCGGTTACGTATTACACTTTCACTAGCCTGATGTCGGCACCAGCTGGATTCTTCTCAGCACCGTACCCTCAAATGTGAATATTCGAGTCATGTTCCGTTCCGGCTTGTAGAGCCACTGCTGGATATTGGGTTGGTTTTCCCCGGATACGTTTTCTTTAAGCTGCGGCTCCCCGCACCGGTCCAGCACCTCCAGCTTGGTGACTCCAACCCTCACCTGATGCAAGCCGCACTGGACGATGTCCATATTGATAGGGGATTGGGCGTTTACCGCCCCGATCCCCAAAACAAATGGCCCGAACAACACAGCCAGCATGTAAAGGCGCACAACAGAACCTCCCTATTTCATCTACGTTATTTACGCTTCCTGGCTGCCATACCGGAGTCGGCCTTGGCCTTGGCGATAAGTTTCCTGAGGCCGCTGATGTCCCTGTACTTGTACAGGTTAGCAATCATGTATCCACCACCTCGTTCCGCAACCATAAATTTATCAGTGATCATACCCTTGGGAATATCCATACGCATGGAATTACGGTCTGCATTCTTCTGCCACGCAATTTGCCCCTCCTTGGATACCATCCAGTTTGCAAAAACAGTCGCCGCGTTGGGATTGGGAGCGCGGTTGACCACAGCCATTTGGCCCCAACCACCGGAGAGATAGGCCTCATCGCTGGGGGCCCGGTAGATTTCGACAGGAAGCCCCTGTTTCTTCGCGGTTGCAACCTCCGTGCCCCGGGCAGCGATATAAAGTTCGTACCTTCCCCTCGCGACCCAGTCGATTTTCTGTACGATGCTTCTCGCCAGGGTCACCTTTTGCTCTGCGAACAATCGCTGGATAAACTTTGGTCCCAATTTATCGTTGTAGTAGATGCCCTTCCAAGTGGCCAATCGTCCTCGTGCTGTCGGATCGTCCGACACCATTTTACCGCGCCATTTGGGATCAAGAAGATCCTTAAAGCTCTTGAGCTCTCCCGGCTTGTGTCTCTTGGTGTTGTAAAGCGCGATGGTAGAAGTGACGGTTCCTTCCATTAGAAAGAGGGAACTCCTGGAATCCGCATAATGGTGCTTCTTCCTGAACCATGCCGACTGGTCCTTGGCTTGCGGTAGAATTAACAGAGGCGGCAGCGGGTCGAACATTCCCTTTTCCGCCAGGATTCCGCCGGTGCCAGCGCCTCCGACATATATATCAGCAATAAATTTCCCCGCCCGTCGCTCCGCGCCCAGCCTATTGGCGTGCTGGCTCCCCGAACCCGGAACGTAGGTCATTCTAATTTTGGGATAAGCTTTCTTAAAGGTCTCGATGGCATTGATGTATTGGGTCCCCGGAGGGCCGTAAACCCTGATCCTTCCTTCTTTCCTTGCCGCCGCCAGGGTCTTTTCCCAATCCGCTTTCCAGTCGGCTTGCGCCGGCACCTGGAATATCAAACTCAGAGCGCTGATAAGTGTGCTCAAAACAAGTAGAAATCGCACCTTATAAACCATTTTGGACACCTCCTCAAATGTATGACATTGCTTGAGAACCCGAGCAGTTTATGGGGAAAGGACCCCACTGTCAATCCTCCGTGCAACTTACCCCCGGAGTCAGATTCGACCCCTTCGCATATCAAATTTGAACCGCGGCCGCCACCAGCAAGGGACCAACTCCCGATCTCACCAACTTCAATGCCATCAACACACGGAATTTTCCAAGGGAGCCTTCCATCTGGCATTTCTTTTGCTGCTTAAGTTTACCATCACCCAATGTCTCAAAATGTGACTGATTATAAACGGAGGTAAACGCCATGTGTCAAAGAGTTTCCTTTCTGCTCATCTGCCTTATCTTTCTTTTCCAATCGTCCTGCGTTTCTAAGGAGAAGTACGTACAACTTGAGTCCCAATTGTTGGACGCACGAACGCAAATGGAAGAACTGGACTACGAGGCCGCACAGTTATCGGGAACCGTGGACGAAATGAAGGAAAACCTCGACCACGCTCGATCCGAGATCTGGAAAAGAGACGACGCCATTGGAGACTTGACGATGAATCTTAGTGACGCCGAGGATTCTCATCGACCGGCAAAGTAACGCTCTGGGAGACTTGAGAAGTAACCTGGGACAAGCCGAATCGATGATTCAAGAAAAGGACTCAAACATAGCCAGACTGAGAACGGACCTGGGGCGTACGCGGGAGGAAGTGCGGGAAAAAGAACGTACGATTATGGAACTGGACCGTACCCGCCGGGAAATAGAGCATAGCCTCAAAAAACAGATTGCCCAGAAAGACGTCAGAATTGAAGAGATCGAAGGAAAATTGAAAGTGACTTTCGTGGACAAGATTCTCTTCGATTCAGGTAGCACGCAGGTTAAGGAAGAGGGGCAGCAGGCATTGATGAGTCTTGCAGAGTCCCTAGTAGCCAACACGGATGAAACCATCATTGTTGAGGGTCACACCGACAATGTCAAAATTGCATACCCCTTGGCGGAAAGGTTTCCCACCAATTGGGAATTGTCTACGGCCAGGGCCGCCAGCGTGGTCAGGTTTTTACAGGAAGAGGCAAGCATCGAGCCGGAGAGGTTAACCGCAACGGGTTATGGCTATTACCGGCCCGTAGCGCCGAACGACTCGGAGGAATCACGCCGGCAAAATCGGCGCATAGAGATCATTCTTACACCCAGCCGGGGGGGCGAACCCCATCGGTTCTAAGTGTGGCCTGCGGCTCTAACGTGAGTCCAGCAACAAGGCAAGGGCGGCAGGCCTGGCTCGAACCTGCCGCCGTGACAGAGCTGTCCGTTATTTACCAGAGGGTTCCCGAACCATGGGCCTCGTGGGATACCGGCGCAAGCACTTTGTACGGGTCCCCAAACTCGGACGCGACCTCGAGCACCTCGGGGTGATGCAGTAGTGAACGGTCGAGCATCCCTTCCTCATGAACAATGAGCCGATCGTCGATATAGAGGCGCCCGTTCATGACGGAACCGTCCATGTGGCGATAGTTGGGGTTCTTTCGGTCAGCGGTCCCCAGGCCGGCCCAGGGCATTTTGCTGATCAGCTCCCAATGCATGGGGTCTTCGATCCCGTGCCGGATAGAAGCCTTGGGATGGTAACCAAACATGATCTCAACCAAACGGTTCGAGCCCGGGAACTCTTTAAACAACCGCCGACACTCCTCCGCCAGCTCGCCGCCTTCCACCTCCACCACCTGGCTATCCTTGACCTGCCACCGTATGGGTGACGGCAGCCTGCCCGACACCCCCTGAACACAGCTGATCACGACTTCTCCGTTGGCTTGACCGTCACCGTTGAACACACCACAGCGACCCCAGGGAAAATGTGAGCGCCCGGGAGGATCCCCCGGCCGAAACTGCATGCCGTACAAACGTGTCCCGTCATAGGTCGCGGTGAGATCCGTCCCCTGGTCGTCGACGATTCGCACAGTCCGCCCGGTGGCCACAACCTCACGGACTTTTTCAGCCAATTTCCAGAGCACCTTGTTGGGAAACTTCGCGTAGTCCCGCGCCAGGAGACCCGGTGTGCCTTCGAAATAGATAAAATAGGGCTTCAGCCGTTTTTCCTGGAGCTGGGTGCCGCTCTCCTCTCTCCGTCTGCCCATGGCTCGGTGCTCTGGAGTGAACGTGATAAAAACCGGCCAGACCCAGATTACAACATCGGAAGCTTTCATGGCCTGAATGACCGGTTCGGGAACGTGGCCGTACCGGGAGATGGGTTCCGTTACCAGAGACATGGGCTGCGCGCCCATGGCCTTGAGCCCGGCGGAGATTGCCTCCATGGACATCCGGTCGCTGCGTCTATCCGCAAGGAGGAGCACATGGTCACCGCCGCGGATATCCGCAGCCTCGATCATGTTCTTCACACCCTGAACCATATCGGCGATCTGATATTGAATCATGCCTCATTCCTAACTTGGCAACATGATCATCGCTGCGTTATTTAATGGTGCGCCCGGAGCTCCCCGACCTGCATGCGGTTGCCGAAGGGATCATAGAAGTAAACGGTCTGCATGTCCGGCTCGTGCCAGGGGATCTGATCACCCTGGGGCCCCCAATAGCGCTCGACATTCGTGAGCCGAGGGACAAAATCGTGGTAGGTGCCCGCGGCCAACCGAACGTCCACGTGCGGCCCCCGGCAGTAGTGGCTCCGCTGGGTCATCTCATTCACCTTGCGAAGAATAAACAACTGGCCTGTCTCACCCACCTGGAGGGTTAACTGGTTCTCCCCGGGGACTTGATCCGCGTCTTCAAGCCCGAGGGTCTCCTTATACCACTTCCGGGCCGTCTCCAGGTCCGTCACCTCGAGGCGGACATGGCCGATGCGGCGCAACCCGAGGTCTCCCTGGCCGGGTTGGTTGCTTTTCTTTTCGTCCCTCCGCACTGACAGCTCAAAGACAAAGCGGTGCGGGTCCTCAATGAATATGGAACTCGCGATGGGACTCGGCGCTGGGTATTCCACCGGGCCCTCGAATCGGACTTCCCGGCTGCGCAATTTTTCAACGACCCCCTGGATGCCCTGTTCATTGATTTCCAGGCCCCAAACCGGCCCCTCCTGCGCTCTTATCGGTTCAACGATCACCTGGTCCTGGAGGGCGGCTCCGAATCCGCGGTGGTTCGCCAAGGTGAAAAACGCCATCTCGGGAACCTCATGGTTGAGCCCGCGCAGGTTGGCGTTTACGAGCATATTAAATTGGCCACCCAGTACCTTGGTGAAGAAGATGAGGGACTTTCCCAGGTCGTTACTCGGCACCACACCGTGATCAATGCGAACAACCGCGGAACCGTTTCCAGCCATCAGTATATCCTCTTTTTAAGATTTAGAACCAATCCCGCCGCGTAACCCGCAACACCGGTCTGGCTTTTTTGGCATCGCTCACACGCGGGTCGCAAAGTGGTCCCCCTAATCGGTTAAATCCAAAAATATGCCGTCGGGGTCTGAGGTTGCAAAATGGCCCATTGGGCACGCTTCCAAGTTCCTTTGCTTCCTCTCTCCCACTTTTCCCAGCCCGATCTTTCTGGGGCCCGACCCGGGTGAAGACACGGCCAGTTCTTCCATTTCTCTTTTGGCTCCATCCAGGTTTTCCACCTTGAAACCGATGTGGTCCAGGCCCTCTTTCATGCCCCGATAAGTATCCATATTCCACGGACGTATGACGAGAGATACGGTGCCATCCGTGAGACAGAAGTTTTCCTGATCCGAGACGTCCTCTATCAAGCTGAGTCCGTAAACACGTTGATAGAATCTGGCCAGAACGCTCGGTTTTGCAGCACGAATGGCGATATGGTCGAGATGCCGCTGCTGGTCCCAGCTCTTTTCGGTATAACCTTCCCTGACATTAACCATTCCCTTCTGGGATAGGTCGAACTGATTGCCCGCAGGATCGTGGGATCGCAAGCCCGCAAAGGGCACATGTCCCGGACTCTTGGCAACGTAAATCTCCGGATAACTTTCCTTTAACCGTTCTAGCACCGTCTCGACATCCTCCACCTCGAGGCCAAAGTGATCGAGTCCCGCGCCGGACCCGGGCATCCTCTGCAGCAACGCCAAGCCGATGACACCGTCGCTGATATGGCCACGGTTTGGATTGTAGGCCCCGGTCTCATCGGTCATACCGGTGGTGATCTTCTTCATTTGAAAGATCGTCTGGTAGAACTTCGCCATTCGGTCATAGTTTTCCGTGTGGATGGCGACATGTCTGATCTTGGTAAACATGATCACGGACCTCCTTTATTCTAAATTCGCGGCCGTACCTTTTGAATCCTGCAGGTCGAAATTCACCGGTTCTCCCTTTGATATCTCTTTCAGAAATCAAGTTTGGAGTTTCAACTTCGTTTCTTGCTGAGAAGCTTGCGAAGAAACTTTTGCACGGGCGCCGGATCCTGAAACTCCAACACTTTGTAATGTCGTCCCGGTTCCCGCTTGGCATCCGGGAGCACGACGTCCTTCGGGATATCGATCCTCATGGAGTCGGAGGACTCTATTACTTTTTTGTTCATTACATTTTGGTATACGATTTGACCTTCCCGGGAAAGGTACCAGTTGATAAACAACTTGGCCGCATTGGGGTGCGGGGCTTTCTTGAAATAGATAATTACACTGCTGGCACCGGCCCCCACCGCTTCCTCGTGACCGAGATAGCTAGAGGGTATCCTTTCTATCGCAAGTCCCTGCGCCTTTGCCCGCTCTACCCCCCGACAGCTATAACAGAGAGGACGTCTCCCGGTGGCAACCCAGTCCGGCCCCTGGTTTCGGCTGCGAAACAGACGAACGTCCATCTCAGTATAAAAACGGGTAAAAAACTTGGGCCCAATGGTTGGATCGTGGTAGCGCATCACGGTTTGAGTATTGGGCCGTTGTCTCAAATCCATCGATGACATTTTCCCCTTCCATTCGGGTTTCAAAAGATCCCAATAGGACGTTACTTCTCTTGGATTCACGATCTTCGGATTGTAGCTCAAGCCCGAATTAACAACAGCCCCTTCATAAAGCATCACGTATTTTCCCTCGGGGTCCTTGAAGTGGTGCCTTCCCCCAAACCACTTCGATCCGTCGGTAACCTCGGGCAGAACCAGCAAAGGAGGAATTGGCTCTAAGAAATTTGCAAAGTACATCCGAACCGACATGCCCGGGCCATAAGAAAACAGATCGGTCAAATATTTTCCAGCCCGCCTTTCAGCTGTGATACGCTGCAAGAGTTCGGTCCTGCCGGTTACCGTTGTTATTTTAATAAAAGGGTACTTTTTCTGAAATGGTGCGAGTATATCCGGATCAGTAATCTGGTGAGCTCCATAGAGCGTCAGCCGGCCTTCCTTCTTCGCCGCCTCAATGGTTTGGGCCCACTCCTCCTTCCAGGATGTCCAACCGTTTTGTGATAGCGCTAGAAGCAAAAACCCTGCGAACACGACAGATAAAAGCAATTTACTCCGCGCTTTGAAATAAGCCATAGGATGCCTCCTGACATTATTAACTGTTCCACGTATCGGCGGCCATTCTAGACCTGGAAGAATTGGCTTGTCAAACTGGATCGACGGTAGCAGTCACGCGTAGAGATAATGCGGATATTTGGTTTTCTCAATAGCTGTCTTCCATTGAGATTCAGGGTTGTCCGGTTGACAAGATTCAGGGAATTGAATAAACAGGCCCGGAGCTTGGTTCCAATTTTTTTAAAATTTAACGCGTTCACACGATATTATTTTCAGGGAGACATTCATGGCTGAAGCACCTAAGACTTTCGAAGAATGGTGGGTAGGAAGCTACTACAGGAAGTTTGTAGAGCGAGAGGGGGTGCCGCTTTACGAGGGTAGCATTATAGAAGATCTGAACGATTTGACGCTCGGGGAGTGGGAGAGGCGGGGTGGGAAGGCGGCCTACACCCGCATGGCCAATCAGGAGGACGTGAATCTCCAGATTGTGGAGATCCCCCCAAAGGGCGAACTCAAGCCGGAGCACCACATGTATGAATCCATCATGTATGTGATGAAAGGCAGAGGCGCCACCAGCATCTGGCAGGAAGGAGAGCCCAAGACCACGGTGGAATGGGAAGAGGGAGCGCTCCTCGCCATTCCTTTGAACGCGTGGCACCAAGAGTTTAACAGCTCCGGTGACGAGCCGTGCAAGCTCTTATTTGGGACCAACATGGCCCAGGTCATCAACCTGTATCACAACCTGGAATTTGTCTTTAACAACCCGTTCCAGTTCAAGGACCGTTATTCCCACTCCATGAAGGATTTTTATTCCGACGAGGGAAAGCACTGGAACCTGCGTCTCTTTGCGACCAACTTTATCCCCGACATCAGAAAGTTCAAACTAGACGAATGGAAAGAGAGAGGCATCCGCACATCCATTACACGCCTCTATATGGGAAATTCCCTTTCACAATTACATTTGCTGGAGGTTAGCGAGGGGACCTACGTCACCGCCCATCGTCACGGCGCCGGAGCCCACGTCGTGATGATTGAGGGTGGAGGATACGAACTCATGTTCGATATCGGCGATGAACTGAACCCGGAAAAGCGGAGGAAGTTCCCTTTAAAACCCTGTGGTGTCGTGGCCCCGCGTCTCAACGAGTACCACCAGCATTTTAACACGGCCAAGGGCCCCATAAGGCAACTTGCCTTCAGGGGATGGGTGCGAAGACCGGCTGCCACGAACGCCAAAGGAGAGTACGATCCGGTAGGGGCCGCCCGAAGCGGCGACAAGAACGCGTACAGTTATGCCATTAAATTTGCCGACGAGGATCCCAAGATCCGGGAAGAGTATTACAAGGAGTTGGAGAAAACCGGAGTAACCCTTCGGCTGGAGCCCATGGACCAGGGGGGCGGTTGAACCACCCTCCGACTCTGCCATTCTTTCACCGGTAACCTCACTCATGACGAATTACCTTTGGCGCTCGCCGCGGTGGGAAGGTGCCCGTCGACCTTGAGCCAGGTAACCTTTTGATCAAGGTAGTCGTGAAAGCCCGCCGGGTAGGCATTGGGATCGTCGAAGGCGCCCAGCGCTAAATAGATCCGCTTCGGCCTGGGCTTGTACCCGAAGCACAGACTACTGCCGCACCGACCACAAAAACCGCGCCAGGCGCGATCGCTGGAGTCGAAGCGAGCCAAAGGCCCGTGCCACTCAACACAATTGCTCTCGAAGGCTGCGAATGTAGCAACCACTGCGCCAACGGCCTTTCTGCACATGCCGCAGTGGCAGTGCGTGACGCGGCGCGGTGGAGCGGTGGCGACGAAGCGAACCTCGCCGCAGAGACAACCGCCTGTAATTTCATGACCACTCATGTCAACAAACCTTCCGCGTAGAGCGATTGAATTCATCAAAACCTGCGGGAATCGACTTCATCTTTTGCAAATCGCACCTTGTGGGACTCTCCAAACGTCGTATCGATCAGGGAACCAGTGCATACAACTACCAGGTGGTTATCTTACGACGCGACATCGTTTCGACGGCGCTTATTTTTCCCACAATCTTCCCCTGTCGAGTTTCCCGAGTCCTGTTTTCGGCAGGTTGGAGACCAGTTCCACGACTTTTGGGGCCTTGTACCGGGCTAGGGACGCCTTGCAGTAACCGATCAACGCTTCGGGCTCGCAGCTAGCGCCCTTATTCAGCACCACGAGTGCTTTGACTCCCTCTCCCCATTCCGCGCTCCGGTAGCCGACCACGGCCGCGTCCGCGACATCGGGGTGATTTCTTAGCACCCCTTCGATTTCTTCCGGAAAGATACTGATGCCCCCGCTCTTGATCATGTTCTTCTTACGCCCGGAGATATGCAGGAAACCTTCAGAATCGAGGAAGCCCATGTCTCCGGTGTGACACCACCCGCCGGTAAGAAATTCTTCAGTCGCCTCCGGGTTACGATAGTATCCTTGGACTGCCAGAGGGGTGCGCACGCAGATTTCCCCTTCCCGGTCCAAAGGAATCTCTTCTCCTGCTTCATCCTCGATCCTTAAAGTAACGCACCAGATAGGACGACCGACGGTGTCATTGTGAGCCTGGCGATCTTCAGGGGCCAGAACGGTCATCTGTCCACAATCCGTCGAGGCATAGGCCTCGTAAAGACCGGGACATACACGTTCCATCATTCCCTCGGCAACTTCATAGGAGAGATGCCCGCCGGTAATGCCGACGTATCGCAGCGTCGAAAGATCAAATTGGGCCAGGTCTGGACATCTCAGCAGCCGTTCGCATAGGGTCGGAACCAGCATGGTGTAAGAGATTTTTTCCCGCTGGACGGTATTTAAAAAAGCTTTCTCATCAAATCTTTCGTGGATGAATACCGTGCTACCCAGATAGAGCATGCCGATCATCGTTCCCCGCCCCGCATTAAAATGGAGCGGTAGGGTCAGCAGGGCCCGCTGGCGCTCGTTGAGGCCTTTGCTGATAGCGTTGTTGACGGATCTCAGGGCATAGGTCTCATGATTGATTGCGCAGGCTTTGGGAAAGCCCGTTGTGCCGGAGGTGATCATGACCAGAAAGAGGTCCTTTCCGTCTACAGACACCGCCGGGTCCTCAGGGTCTCCCGAGGCCAGTACTTCTTCGTATGGAACGGTTAGAGGAGCCGTTTCAAAATCGAGTCCAATGATCGCGCCCTTTTTTAGGAGAGCCGACGCCTGCCCGGGGAGATGGCCCGTTTCACTCCGCTTTTCGACAACCAGGGCCTTGGGCTTGAAGAAACGGATCATTGCTTCACATTCAGCCGGGCTCCAGTGGAAATCGAATGGGACGGCAATGGCACCTAACTTTGCCAGGGCAAAGAGAACTTCAAAATGCTCCGAACGGCTGCCGCAGGACAGGGCCACGGGATCGCCCGGGCCAACCCCTAGCGTGCGCAGATAATTAGCAAATCGATTGGTGCGCAGGTGAAGTTCGAGATACGTCCGAACGCCTTTCTTCTCCACCAAAGCGGGCTTGTGAGGGAAACGCTGCGCGTTACGAGGAAGAGCCTCGCCAATGTTCATCCCGGTCTCCTCTATAAGAAGGAAATTTGTAAATACTCAGGTTCCCCATGCTTGTCAAATCTACTCCCAGCTCTCATGCGTGGGTTGACACCCTCCTTGAACGGCGCTAGGCATCGAAGCGTTGGTACCGTTAACGACTATCTGTTGGGGAGAAATTCAAAATGGCGGAAAAGAAGTACATTAATGTGGAAAAGCGCGGCGCGGTAGCCAAGATCGTTTTCAACAGGCCGGAAAAAAAGAACGCATTGAACCGCGACGCGATCCGCGAGATCATCACTGCTTTTGAAGAGCTTCAGGAGGATGCATCGATAGGCGTTGTTTTAACGACTGGAGCGGGGGATGAGTCCTATTGCGCGGGACGGGATCTGACGGAATTCCCCCGCGACCCCGCGAGCCCTGAGCGCTACGACAGGAGGGCATTGCCTCGGGCGTACCATGTCGCCGAGGTCATTAGGAACTATCCCAAGGTCACCATTGCAGTGGTAAATGGATACTGTCTCGGGGCTGGCATCACCCTCTTGCTTCCCCACGATCTCGCCATTGCGTCGCAGGAGAAAGCCTTATTTGGACTCCCGGAGGTCATGCGCGGTTTCCTGCCTTACCCTATCGTGGCGACGATTTTTAAAACGAACATCCCGACCAAGCTGGCCTTTGAACTGATCCTGACCGGCAAGAATTGGAATGCCGAAAAGGCGATGGAAGCGGGTCTGATCAATCGCGTGGTCCCGCACCGGCAATTAGCAGAGGAGGCCTGGAAATGGGGCGAGGAAATTGCCCGTTGGGACAAGCTCACCCTCCAATACTGTAAGATGGCGGCCCATGCCTCCATGGAAGCGGCAACGGTTCCGGCGGCGGCGGAAATCGCCTGGTTGATGCAGCAGGAGCACAGCGCTATCAACTCGAAAGCTTTCGAGGGCATGCGTGATTTTTTGGACAACAAGGGGCAAAAGGCTCGGTAGGAGATAGCCCCGGTTGGCATGTTCGCGACCAGGACGATGCAAGGAGCTTAAGCAGGCTCTATCCCTAACAACTTCTCGATGCAGGGGGGCAACTCTTCATCGAGGAATGGCTTGGCCACAAAGTCGTCAAAGTCGATACTCGCTTCTCCATGCTCGATAGTGTCATGAAGACCTGCTGTAATGGCAATGATTGGAATGGTACGGGTCGCCGGGTTGTCCCGAATTTCCTGGATGGCTTCTATACTGTCTACCTCGTAGTCCACGAGATCAATGATGATAAGGTCCGGGATTTCCTTGGTGGCAGCACCCACGGCTTCGTCGCCGTGTTTAACGGAAACGAGGTCATAGAACTCCTTAAAAGTCGCCTGCATGTAACTGATGACTTCTTCGTGATCTTCCACGACAAGGATCTTTTTCTTCATCGCTCATTTAAAGGAGCAAAAGGAGTGCCAGGCTAAAAGCCCTCAATTTCAAAGGATTTTTAACCAACGGGAATCGATAAGTGCCCTGATTTTAGGGACATTTTACGTACCCCGGGATTATCTGAATTTTTGCTCATAGGAGAGAAACTGAAGGGAAAACTGTACAAAAATGCGACTGCGATCCTGCACTTTCGGAGCCTCCAACTCCACTATGGGCTTAGCGTTTCACCCTTGTTGCCCGGTCCTGCGCTGCTGTCTCCAATTCTCCAGGTCAGACTGAAGTTGAGTTCCCTCTCTGTCTCTGTCTCTGTCTGTTCCTCATTTTTGCGTTTTTCCTTTTTAATTTTGAATTGCTTCAGGTTTGCGCTATGCCCCGTGCGCTTTGCTGTTTTTCCTCTGTCCCTGTCTTAAATTCGTTATTTGCATTTTTACTTTTTAATTTTTAATTGGATCACCCTCCGACCTCCGACCTCCGACCTCCGACCTCTTCTCTTTTCTCTGTCCCTGTCCCTGTCTCTATCACCGCATGCCCTTGAGATGCCTGTTCCCGGAATAGTATATCCAGGAATTCAGCTATCACATTGGAGGGCATCGATGGGTATTTTTGGAGCGGTCGTGGTTGGGGTGACGACGGGTTGCGTCGTGGGATATTTCCTCGTCCGGACGGCGTTCAAGCGCTACGCGGCGGCGGACCTGGTGCGACGCCAGATAGAGTGGAACGAACAGGCGCTTCGAGCCGTCATGGAGGCTCGAACCTTGACCCAGCGTATGGTGCCGGCCCTGAAAAACGACAATCAAGGACTCTGGCATAGCCTCAGGTTGGACCTTCGCAGCGCTGAGGTGCGGCTTCAAAACGTAATGAACGATTCGGTGGTCTATGGGGAGCGTAACCTCTACCAACAGTTGAGGGATTCAGTGTCCCGCTGTCGATCACTCACCGAACGGTTGGTAGAAACGGTGCACACCGCCGGGCCCACCAAGGCGGCAGACTCATGCGTACCGCTTCTCAGGGAGTTGGATTGGGTCTTGCTTAACCTGGCCAACCCGCTTCGTAAAAAACTCGCATTGGAACCTCTTGAGCCTGAGGATCTGGCCGGCGACCCCAGCGGAAGAAATTCTGCAGTCAAGCGGCAAGTCTCATGATCAAGTCGAATCGAAGCCTGGACTTGTCAAACGTCAATTTCCTCTCCTATGGATCATTACTTGCTTCGAATCTCCGAATACAGCTCCTCCGCCCGCTCGAGCATTGCACGCCTTTTTTTCTGAATCTCGGGATCATGGGCGAAGGTCAGGTATTCGATTCCCGGTCTACGCATCTCGGCCTTTAGCACCTTTCCCTGTTCCGTGACATCAACGCGAAACGTTTGAGCTGCGGACCGTGCGCTGATTTTATGCCTAACGCTCTGGCCCTCCTTGGAAAGATACCAGTTAATGAGAAGCCGCGCGGCGTAGGGGTGCGGCCGCCGGTTGACCAGCATAATGTTGTGTGACGAGCCGGTGCCCTGGAGGGTGGGGCGTTCCTTTAGCGGATTATTGATGAGCTCGCCCAAATTCGCCACAGGAAGCCCCAGTTCCCCGAGCCGGTCTATGTCATTTCCCGCGGAGCCTACGAACATGGCGATGGTATACTTTCCCCTTGCAACACCATCAGAGATCTGACGAAAATCAGTACTGAACTGGACATCCAGCTCGGGATCAAACATGCGCCGCAGGAATTTCTCACCCAGGTCCGGATGCACCTGGACGGTGAAATAGGTTCCGCCGGCACCGGCCGACGTCGGTGGAATGGCGACGATTTGGCCGGCAAACCGCTTGTCCAGGAACTCCCATACCGATTGAATCCGTTTTGCCTTCTCTATAGGCAATTTGTCCGTGTTAAAACGGACGGAGAAGGGCAATAGCTCCGCGTTGGCTGCCGAGGCGAAAACATACATCTGGTCAGGGTCGCTGTAGTAGTGTTTGCCCTTGTACCAGAGTGTCTTGTTTACCACCTCCGGAAGAATCAATTCCGGACCTATGGGGTCCAAGGCTCCGTTGGGAATAAGCCTGGTGTTCGCGCTGGTGGGTCCCACCATCATGACGTCCACCAGGTACTGCCGGCCACCGCGCTCGGCGAGGACCCGATCCACACTCTTGCGTCCGCTGCCCGTGGAGAGAACCGTGCGAATGCCGAATTTGTTTTCGAAATATTCCATGACCGGCCGCAGGTTGCGGGATGCCCCGCCACCCATGACCACCATCACCTGACCCTCTTTTTTGGCTTTCGCGATGGTTTCGTCCCACGTATCGGCTCCGGCCCGGCCACTCGCTGCCAACACCAGCAGGGTGGCCAATAGCGGGGCCAGAAGATCGAACCTCCAGAATTGAGTTCCAAGCCGAGCCCTTGCACTCGAAAGTTCTCGATCAAGCATCGTTCATGCCCTCCCTTCTCACCGAATCGCTTGAGAGCCGTAAAAACCCTCGCAGCAAACCTTCGTTCATTCGAGAATGGCCTGTAGACCTGATTCCGAAAATCTATAATGATTCTGTTCGAGCATTTACTTCTATATTCAATGGGCATCCTGATAACGAACCTGGTGTCGAAGCCGGAATTCCTTCCCTTCCTTCGATGAATCCAGAATCGCGAGAATCACTTCCAGGGTGGCCATTCCCCACCTCGCGTCCGGAAAGCTCGGTCGGTTGTTTGTCACCGCCTCATACAGCTCCATGAGCTCCCCGGCGTGACCCACTCGCTTCTGCTCTATCGCCACTTCCCGGCGTCCTTCATCGTCGTAGATATAGAGCCCGTCGGGAGACTGCCGGATGTCCCCGTTTACGCAGCTAGCTACCGTCAGTCCATAAAAGGGCTGATGCTTCCGCCCATCGCGCTCCCGTAACCGCTCCGTGTATTCGGGCAGCGAATACTTCTGCTCCCAGTCCAGCGCCTGAGTAAGCCGCTTGCGCTTGCCAAACAAGCGCTCTTCGGGCATCACCTGCCCTCCCTCGCCGATGCCCCAGGTCAACTCGACGATATTGAAATGGGCGTAGCCGTTCAACACCATCGTAGCCGCGGCACCATCCTCGAATTCGAGCAGTGCCGAAAAGTTACCCTCGGTGTTGGGAAAGTGAGGGCTCCAGCGTCCGGCGATCGCTCGAACACTGCTAACCAACCCGCCACCTATGCACCGCACCACGTCCGTCTGGTGCGGCCCCTGGCGGTACGCGACCCCGCCGCCCGTCGCCGAGTCCACCTCCGTCGCCAGACGAGGCTGGTTGAGCCAATTGCGATAGTTCCAGGTTGCGATTTGAATGAGCCGTCCCAACTTGCCGCTTGCGACGATCTCCCGCATCTTGCGAACCGGCGGATCGTAGATCTTCGAGTGGCCCTGCACGTATTTCACACCGTTTCGCTCTACCGCTTCGATCATGGCTTCGGCCTGCTGAAGGTTGAGGGCCATGGGCTTCTCGCAGATCACGTGCTTGCCGTTATCGGCAGCACGAATGCAGTGGTCCATGTGAAGATGGTTCGGTGTGGCGATCCAGACGGCATCCACGGCATTGCTTTCAAACATCGCTTCACCGGTGCTGAAGGTCTTGATCCCCTGATTTTGAAATTCCTCCAGTGCCTGCGGTCGTACATCCGCCACCGCCGCCAGCTCCACCCCCGGGACTTGTTTGAATGACGGGAGCACTTGTTTCGCCGCCCCGCCCAACCCCGCGATGCCAACCCTGATAGTCATGTGTACCCTCCTGTGTGGCGCATATCCCAACCTCCGAATCGAAACGAATGGTCTAGAGGAAGCTCGTCAAGTTTTTGTAGAGCATCACGCTCTGATCGAGATAAATCTCACGGCGGGAGATTTTCCAGCCGTCATTTACCCGGCGCAACGTATCGGTCCGTTTACCGATCATGGTGCTCTCCTCATCCGAGTGCCGGTTTCGGTAGAACACGAAGCGGCATTTGACGCGGACTTCGTCCGGTCCGGTCCACCCCAGCACCTGAACGTTGGAGACGATGTGCGAGACACGTGAGAATGGCTCTTCCGACCAGTGATCGTGAGTTTGGATTTGTCTCACTCGCTTCTCGAGCCCTAGTTTGTCATTGGTCATCCACGTTACGTCTGCGCCTTCAGCCGAGTATTCCGTCGCCATCTGACGGGATGACACATTGCGTCGAATGGGCATCCAGTAACTGATGTCGTCGGTGAACAGCTCGAGCCATTCGTCGTACTTGTGTTCGTCCAACAGGTCGGCCTCGTACCAGAGGAAATCTTCAATCTCCAGCCGCAGCAAATGATCTTCGATGCTCTTTTCCCGCTTCATACGAGCTCTCCTACCTCGCGGGGTTGTCGATGCGTAATTCACCCCAATCCTTTGCCGCCATGACATCCGCCCAACGGTAGTAAAAACCTCGGATGTTCGCGTCCGTGGGGCTCGAGTCAAACATTCCCGGCAAACCAAAGGAGGTGGGTCCGTGCAACGACGCCTGTGATAGTCCCAGCTGTGCATTGAACGTAAGCCTTGTACGGGTCATGTGATACTTGCTGTACTGGGTCTGGATGGCCCAATTTTCCATATCATCCTTTTGGATCATGCCTCCCGGCCCCCGGGCCAACTCCTCACCCCGGGCGAAGGCAGCCTTGATCTCAGCTGGCGCGTTCTTGTCCACCAGAAACCAGGACCACATCTCCGTCTCCGTCGGTCCCTGGGGATGCAGCACCCGCACGCATCGGCCCACTGCCCCCATATTGGGAAAGATGTGAGGGAGTTCCATCCGATAGGCGAGCTTCCCCAGGCGCTTTTTTCGAGTCTCATATCTCTCCCGCAGGTATTCGTTCACCACGGGATCGTCATTGCCGAGAAGCACCTCATCGCCGACATCTTCAAGGGACATGGTCGTGGTATGTCCTTCCGGGAACCAGACATGGTAGTTCTGCCGGGGACGCGGCGGCCGAGGCCCGTCGTCCTGATACTGCCTGCGGACCGCCAGGGCCGAGCGATGGGTGATCCGAAAGTGCGTGGTGTCGTTGTCAGGCATTGGCAGTTTCCAGTTCATGCCCACACGCCATCTCATGACGGTGCCCAGGACTTCGGTACCGCTGTCCTCGCCCTCGGCGTCCAGTAGAGGCGGCACCATATAGATCTCCGATCCGCCAAAGTAGTCCACGAGGCTTGGGGCCGAATGATCCCAGGTCGCCCAGATGGTACCGTTGAACAACTCCACCCTAGCCCTCAAAAGCCCCCACTCTTCCTTGCGCAGGTCAGGGGCGTAGGCTTCTTCGCTGCCCGGTGGCAAATTCACCAACGCGCCAGTGCTGTTGTAGGTCCAACCGTGGAAAGAGCACTGAAAGGCTAAAGCATTGCCCTGGTCATAACGGCAGACCATATTTCCGCGATGCGCACAGGAGTTCAACAAGACGTAAACCTGCTGGTCCCGCCCCCGGGTCACAATGACCTGCTCTTCGCCCATGCGTGAACGGACAAAGTCGCCGGGATTGGGGATCTGGCTTTCGTGGCCCACAAAGAGCCACATGCGGGCAAAGATAAGCTCCAGCTCTTGCTGGTAGATATCCGGATCACTGAAGATGATCGGGTTGATGGTTCCCTTCTTCTTGTCCACCAGCCTGTTAATCGAAACGTCCCTGAGCAACATGGCGGTCTCCTCTCTCCGGTGCCCTCATCATCAACTCGAATCCGTTCATCGTCCAACTGAAATGCAGGGCTATCTTATGCAGGTCATTACTCTCTTGTCAATTTTCACCGGCACGGTCGCAGTGGCTCTGTCTTCAGTTTTTATTGACCAGTAATCGAGAAGACTTACGCCGTCCATTTGGCTTGTCCTGAGCCTGAGACCGTTCAAGCTGAAGGGCACTATCTCAATTTGATCTCAAAAGCTATGCGCTTAGCGCTTTGCGGTTGTTCGATGCGTAGGCCAAGAAACGGATGGAGAGAGTTGATGTGAAGGTTTCATCCTAAGTATTTTATTATTTTGACTCGCCCCTCATGCCGACACGCCCACCGAGAGCGCGTGAGATGAGAGCCGCCACGACCACAAAGATTACGATGAGCACACCCACGACCGTGGCCTTTTCAAACTGGCCCTCCGTAGCGAACTCCAGCATCAACACCGAAAGCGTCCGGGTCTGACCGGTGGAGAGTAGCACAACGGTACTGATATCCCGGGCCGCGGAGATGAATACCAGAAGGCCTACGGTGATCATGGCCGGGAAGAGCAGGGGCAAGAGAATACGAAAGTAGGTTGAGAACCACGAAGCTCCCGATACGATGGAAGCTTCCTCCAACTCACGCCCCAACTGCATCATGACGCTCTTGATGACCTGCGTTCCTATGGGCATGGTCTTGATGATCATGGCGATGATCAGGATATAGACCGTTCCATAGATGGGAAGAAAGATTTTTGTACCCAAAAAAGTCCATAGGAGAGCCACGCCCAGTAAGATTCCGGGAATGGAATAGGGAATCCAGGAGAGGAAATCGAGGGTGCCTCGCATACCGAATCGCGATTTTACAATCACATAGGCAATCAAGGAATAGAGGAAGACACCCAACAGAGCGCTGCCTAATCCCACCACCAACGTATTGCCTAAAGAGCGAAATATGATGGGATCGCGAAGCACCGCGAGCCAGTTTTTCGTGGTCCAAGGCTCTGGGATATCAAAAAAGCCAAAGAGCTTCATGAAAGTTCCCATGACCAGAAACAGGATCGGGACCACCGTGATCAAAAGTGCCAGAAGGGATACCAAGACAAAAACCGTTGTTTTCCATCGACCCAGGGGCGTCAGCCGGGTGTTAAAACCGCGGCCGGTCACAGTGGTGAATTCCTTTCGCCGGACGATAAAGCGTTGAATACTCACCATCAACAGCAGGATCACCAGAAACGACGTGCTCAAAGCCATGGCCGGAGGGAACTCCGCCGGTTCGGCGATGACCAGATCGTGAATCTTTGTTGAGAACACGTGGAGTCCGATGGGAACACCGAGGAGGAGTTCGATTTCAAACGTCTCGAGGGAGCGGATCATTCCCAAAATTAAAGCTACCAGAATGGCTGGCATCATGACCGGGGTAATGATGCGAAAAAGGGTGCCCACCGCACTGGCGCCGGACACCCGGGATGACTCCTCGAGGGAGGCATCCATATTTCGGAAAGCGGGGGCCAGAAGCAGTACCTTGACCCCAATGGTTGAAGCGGCGAGGTGTGCCCAGATAATTCCCCAGAACGAATATATGTCAAATACCGGGCCATTGATAAACGGTAGCTTCATCAACCAACCGTTCACCAGGCCGAAATTGGGGTCGAGCAAAAGGATCCAACCCAGGGTGACCGGAAGGGCGGGGAGAAAAAAGGAAAGCCAGAACATGAATTCGAGGGGACCCGCAAGAGGAATGTCCGTTCGGGCGAGCAGCCAGGCAAGAACGATTCCCAGGACCAGGGCGATGAACTGCCGGGTTATAGCCAGGGAGAAGGTATTGTAGATAGCTAACAGGATGCCCTCGGAGGTGAAGGCTTCCTTCCAACCCTCGAATCCATAAACCATGGGCTCGCCGGGCTGGGAGACCTGAAAACTGTTCAGGATCATCAGGAAGAGAGGGACGAGGACGAGAAAAGCGACCACGCCCAGCAGGAGGCTCATCAACAGGATGGAACCGTCAATCTTATCTCGATAATGATTAGCGTGTTCTTGAGACGCTGTCCTATCCATGCCGTGGAATTCCCGCCAACCTGTTTGAGGTTGTCCCCATCCCTTCCAGGCTAACCATTCACCAATCCCTGATCACACATTGGCCGGTGGCTTCCCCAAACGAACTTGTCCCCTCCCAGGACTAGCCACCGATCATCAATGTTATTTCTTCAGGTATTTGCGGGCGGATTTCCGTGCCGGTTTCGCCTTGGCCTGCTTTGCCTGCGAGATGGTCTCGACTTTCGACCACTGTTCTACAGTAAGGTTATCCTTTGCCCCGATGTACCCAAACTCCTGTGTCCATTTGGTGTCCACATCCAGGCGGCGGGTGGGCTGGCTCAGGGTTTTCGTCCAGACCTCCTGTCCCTCCTTGCTCAGCAACCAATTGACAAAAACCTTCGTGGCATTGGGGTGGGGATGTTTCTTGATGATTGCAAGGATTCCAGAACCTGCGGTGCCATAGGTTCCTTCTTTAAACAGGGGAAGTGCTTTAACCGGAAGACCGGCATCGATAAACGACTGGAACGCATAGTATGTTACGCCAATGGTCATCGCCAGTTTTCCCTTGGCCAGAGACTCCGCCATGACCCGCCGATTGCGCGTGACCTGAATGTCCTGGGCAACAAACTTCTTCAGGAATTCCTCTCCTTCGTTCCAGTACATGTATTCCCACACCCCTCTTCCTGCTCCTGGTCTTCTCGGATCGTAAAAACCGATCTTTCCCTTCAGCTTTGGATTGAGGAGATCCTTATAAGATTTCATTTCATCCGGATTGACTAAATTCTTGTTGTACCAGAAGTTGGCCGTCAAAAAGGCGGCGTAGACGTAAGTAAATTTCTTCTCCTTGTCGATGGCCATATGGCCGCCCCACCAGTTTTTGGGGTCCTTAACTTCGGGAAGGATGAGGTACGGTTGAACGGGCTCCACAATCTTCCCGCCGACGAAACCGCTGAGCATGGACCCGGCCCCTCCGACGTGAACGTCGAAATAGTGCACCCCAGCCTTAAGCTCGTCGCGGATCCTCCTCAGTTGCTTCGACGCCCTGCTGGGCACGGGCTCTAGGTCGATTCCCGGGAAGCGTTTCTCAAAGGCGGTCTCCATCTTGTTTCTCAACTCGGCACTGGCCGGAATGGAGACCACGACCTTCCCTTCTTTTTTGGCGCCGGCCATGACTTTTTCCCATTCGTCCTGCCATGCACCCCAACCGTTCTGGGAGCCGCCCAGGAGCAAAACGCTCGCGGCGGCGAAGAAGACAACAAATCGGCTTTGTTTGCGTGAGTGGATCATAAAAATGCCCCCTTTGGTTTAGCACTGAAAATTAAACAAGTGGACGAGCAGACCGACATTCGACCCATTCCCGTCATGGCCATAGTCGATTGGGCCAATTGTTTTATGTTGAACGGAACCGCTGAATAGAAGCGAAAGTCCTGTGCTCTTTTGCTACTTCCGCACGACCCTACCGAATCCACATGATGATGTCAATTAGGGTCTTTCCGGATAACTCCTCAGTGACATTACACGGGATAGATAAAACCTTATCTCGACGTTGGGTTCGGTTGACACTGCAGGCAATTTTCCGATAACCTCCAGAAAAATGTACAAAAGCGGGACTGTTAACGCCTACGTTCTCGGTAGTTGCCCCCGAACGATAAGAAGAGAGCAGAAATAGACTTTTTAATGCCCCATGTTTGGAAGGTCGGTATAAAACAATCTTTAGCGAAAGGGTCTGCGAGATGGGAAACACGGCGACCAAAACCAAATCGAACCTCGACTTCCTGGAGTCCTATTACAAAAAATACCCGGATGTTCCCAAGGAGACGATTCTCAAGCAGCACCTGCTGAGCTTGGGACACTGGTTTAGCGACGCCGCTCTCAATGCAGCCGATGGGGCGTTGGTCAAGTCCTATCGCTTGTTTTCCTACGATCTCGTGCCCATGTCCACGTTTAAAAGGAACGAGCACCGGCGCGTACCCGAGCACTTCGTCATGCTGAACGGCCCCTACAACATGGGCCCGGTGGCCATTCAAACTTCGCTGTCTCCCCATTCTCCTTACTTGATCGATGTGGTGGACGGACGGCTGGTCATGACGACGGATGGGCACGTGCTGGCGGAGGTCCGGTTTCCAAAAACCCCGGAGTATTACCACGAAACTCTGCCGGACGGCACGCCCTATCACGAGATCGTCGCCTTCGGCGCGTTTATTACGATCTTTCGCAGCTGCCAGTACTGGGGCGCAAAAGAGGAGTGCAAGTTCTGTGACATCAACGAGAACGCCCGTGCGATGAAGATGTCCCGCGACTTCACTTTGAAGGCGCCAGTCAAGGGGGTAGAAGACGTGGTTCTCGTTTGCGACGCGGTAGCGGACGAGGCCCGCACAAAAGGCGTAGCCCCGCCGGGATTTGTGCTTAGCGGAGGCACCATCACCAAGACCTTGCACAGCAAGAGCGAAGTGGATTTCTACGTGCCCTACATCAGCGCCATCAAGCAAAGCTCGGCCAAGCCAAGGATCACCTTCGAGGTCAATGCCCGGCCGCGGGAGGAAGTCGTCCGCTACAAGGAAGCCGGCGCCGACAATATCCACTTCAACATGGAGGTCTGGGACAAGCGGCTTTTCGCATGGATCAATCCCGGCAAAGCCGAACGTGTGGGATGGGACAACTGGGTGCGCTGGATGTGCGACTCCGTCGAAGTATTCGGCAGCGGCTACGTGCAGCCAAGTTTCGTGTCCGGCATCGAAATGGCGAAACCCCACGGGTTTAAAACCGTCGCCGAGGCGGTGAAATCCACCACTGAATGTTTCGAGTATCTCATGTCACGCGGAATCCTGCCGCGACCGCAGCAGTGGCGGCGGGAACCTTCCACCGCGCTTTGCAAAGAGGCCGAGCAACCTCCGGTGCCGCTGGACTACTACGTCCATATTACCCGTAACTGGAACGAGGTGTTTCAAAAATACCGTTCCAAGTTACCCCCGTTTGGGAAGCGCAAGCCGGGGCTCCTTGCGGAACGCAATTTGCTCGGCCCGGTACATGGCGCCTACGGCGATTTTGTGATGCTGAAAGAGAATCTATTTCCAGAAGATGTCGAAGAGCGGATCAATGAGCGCAGCGTGCCATTTGAAAATCTCGACGGGGGAACCCATGATTCTTGATCCTCCAGCCGACATGCAACAGGTGCTGCTCGCCATGGAGGAGCAGTTAAAACGTGACCAGCCATCGCTCCAAAGCGTTCCCCGGGATGTCGGGCGCTTGCTCTCGCTATTGGCATTGACGGCGCCGCAGGGGGGATTCCTCGAGCTGGGGACCAGCGGTGGGTATTCCAGTCTGTGGCTGTCCCTGGCTCTGAAACAGCGCGGCGCAAAGTTAATCACGGTGGATTACGATGAAAAGAAGGTGGACCTTGCCCGGCAAAACATTGCCAAGGCAGGTGCGGGTGAATTCGTCGAAGTCTTTCATGGCGACGCCTTTGATTTCGCGACCCGGTACGACAACCTCGCCTTGTGCTTCATCGATCTCCATCCCCCGGAGCATAACGGCAAGATCTACGACCTCGTTGTGCCGCGTATCGTGCCCGGCGGTTGGATTATCCTCGACAACATGACCTCCCCACGGGACCAAAGCGAAATCATCAACCGTGTGGAGAACGATCCTCGGGTCGACAGCGTGTTGTTGCCGTTTCCGAAAGGCGATCTCATCTGCCGAAAGTGCTAATCCTTCCTCACGGACCCACATTGGCTCGATAGATCTCGTTCCCGTTCCTCTTATATAGCGTCTAACCGTACGGGTGATCAGTTCAGTGCACCCGTAATACACTGCCATATTCCGGACCCTCAATCCCTGTGAATTTTGTAAATCGTGATGTCTGTCCCCCGGGGGGACTTTTTATTGATGCCGCAGGCCGACCCTGAGGCCAAACCAGCGGGCCACGATGGCGACACCGAGGGTCAAAACAACAACGATGAGGCTGATAGCGCTCGCCACCTCCAGGTCTCCCTCCGTACCGAATGAGAGCGCGAGAATGGACAGGGTCATCGTATTTTTCGTGGCCAACAGGATCACCGTGCTGGCCGCACTGGCGGCGCTGACAAAGTTGATGGTCGCCAGAAGCGCCAGAGTTGGCATCAGTAATGGAAGCCAGACACGAAAGTAAGTTCTGAACCACCCGGCGCCGGAGACCCGCGCGGACTCTTCGAGATCGGCGCCCATTTGGAGGAATACCGCCTTTGATAGTTGGACTCCGAGGAGCTTGCCGGAAAGAATTACGACAATGATCAGGGGGATCATTGTGCCGTACATGGGACGAAGAAATGGGGTTCCTAGAATCATCCACAAGAGTCCCAGGCCGGACAGGATTCCAGGTAGGGCAGCAGAGCCCCAGATGAGCGCATCGAGGGTCGCGCGGCCTTTCCACGTCGTTCGCACCAGCACGTAGGCCAGGATGGAGAAGAGCAGCGGGCTTCCGATGGCCGAGGCAAAGGCAAGCACCAGGGTTGTGCGCATCCCCGACCAGAACAAGTTATCGACAAACAGCCTCGACCAATGATTCAATGTAAAGACCGGCGTGATCTCCCAAAAGCCGGCCCGGGTCATGAAGGTGCCCAGCACCAACATGAGCACCGGCACCACTGTGAGTAGCGCTACCACAAACAACACTGCACCGAAGACCGGCCATTTGCCCATGCCCAGGTCCAACAGCCCCGTCCTTATGCGCCCGCCGACGGTGGCAAAGCTCTTTCTCTGGGTCATCCATCGTTGCAGAGGTACGATGAGGGCGATGAGTATTAAGGTGATGCTGGCCAGCGCCGTTGCTTCACCGTACTGGGCCGGATCGGACATGCGAATGAGCCTGAAGATTAAAGTCGAGTAGACGAAAAAGTCGAATGGCGTTCCCAGTAGCAGCTCCGTTTCAAACGATTGAAAGAGTCTCACGAAATTCAGCATGAACACGATGACCAGGGCCGGGGTCATCAGAGGAATGGTGACCCTTAAAAAGGTGAAGATCTTGGACGCTCCCGAAACTCGAGCCGCCTCCTCGAAAGCCAGGTCCATGTTCCGAAACGCCGGTGTCAGCAGCATGACTTTGATGGAGATGGCGTTCCCCACCAGGTGGGCCCACACGATGCCCGGTACACTGTAGATGTTAAACACCGGCTGGTTGGCCAGCCCCAATCGAAGTGCGAGGTCGTTGATCAGGCCTATGTGAGGGTGCAGCAAGAGTATCCACCCGATTGTCGTCGTCAAACTCGGCAGCAGATAGGACACCCAGAAGCCGAATTCCAGCCAGTGTGCACCCGGGACATTCGTTCGCCCTAGTACCCAGGCGATGACCACCGCCACGGGAAAACTGATGAAGGTATAGAGGAAGTAGACGAGAAACGTGTTACCCACGGCCTCGACGATGGCAGTACCTTGAAAGGCACGGCGCCAGTTTTCCAGGGAGTACTGGGGCGCATCCGTGGCTAGTTCCGCAATGTTGAAACTGTTGAGGAAAATCAAAAAGATCGGATAGACGATATAGGAGCCCATCACCCCAAGGATCAGGACCATGACGAAATATTGCGGCTTCAAGGTAAGGCCCTCGAAGCGGAGGCTGCGTGCAGCTGTCTTCAGGCTGGGCATGCGCACCCCTCCCCAGCCCCGCACAGCCGGTTTAACATGAGACTTTCCATACGTTTCTGTGGTGAGACTATGATCATGGATGAACTCGCCGCTACCACACCATCCTTATCCCGATCACAGGGCCATTCATCCCCAAGGCGATAAACAGAACCTGAATTCCAGGCCGTGGCGGCACCACCCCCTACGAATCCCCCTCACTATTTGCGCCGTATCTTCCACCACAATTCGTTTACTTCCTGGGCCCACTGGGGAGATTCCTTGGACGCGTCGGTAAAAACATATTCGGTTCCCTCACGCCGGCGCCGTTCCTGCGATATAGGATCCAGAGGCAGATCCGTGCGGACCGATTGGTAATCCCGGTCGAGTTTTTGAAAAGCCATCTGGCCTTCCCGTGAAAGCCACCAGTTCACGTACAACTTTTGCGCATTGGGATGGGCGGGATTTGCCAAAACAGCAATTTGATTGGAACCGCCCATTTGAAGCAGCGCTCCTTCCTTCATAGGACCCGGCAAATTAAGAACCGGCAGCCCCTGGTTTTTTGCCCGCCGTACGTCTGAGTAGCAGAACAGAGCGATGTCGTATACGCCCTTTGCCATCAGGTCCACGGCCTGGCGGCAATCCTGCTGAAAACCGGGCTCCATTTCCGTCAACAGACGCCGAACGAATTCAGGACCCATCTTCTTGCTCACGTACATCCAGATCAGCACTCCATTAGCGCCGCCACCCGGCTCCGGGTCATTGATGACAATGCGCCCCTTGAACTTCGGATTTAACAGCACCTCCGACATCGAGGTTATTGAGTCCGCGTTCAATTGATGGGTGTTGATCGAAATGAGGTCCCCTTGATAGGCGGCAAAGATCATCGCGTACTTTTCTCCAGGGTCCGTATACCAATGCTTGCCCTGGAAGAAATGAGACGTGTCCGTCACATCCGGAAGGAAAAGCAGCGGCTTCAAAGGTGCTAACGCCTTCTCCCTCATCAGCCTCTCGGTGTCGGGTGGACGCCCGAAGAAGATATCCCCTTCGAACAAACCCGCGCCGCGTTCCGCCTTAATCTTCTCGAACAGCTCGTTGCTCCTGCCGGATATATAAGAGACCTTGATGCCGAATTTCTCTTCAAAGGGTTGGGTCCGCGCCCTGCGGCGTTCGCGTCCCCTGCCGGAATACACCACCACCTCACCCTCCTGTTTGGCCTTGGCCACCAGCTCGTCGTACTCCTTCTTCCAATCCTCTGCAGCCAACGGCTCACCGAGGTGTATGACGAGCACCATCACGGCACACGTGGTTAGGAAACGAATAAGCTTGTAAGCCATGGGATCAACCTCCTACCGTAATTTTTGCGTTTGGTTCCCAGAATCCGACAACCCGGTGCAGCGCAAATACAGGTTCACCTATTGCCCGCGTCTTATCTTCCACCAGAGCTCGTTCGCCTCTTTCGCCCATTGGGCTCCCTTGGTCTCAGCGTCGGGGTAGACATAGTCCACACCGTCTTTCCGTCGCCTCTCCTCGGGCACGGGATCGATGGGGATATCGTTCCTTATAGATTGATAATCCCGATCCAATTCCTGGAAAGCGATTTGACCCTCTTTAGAGAACCACCAGTTCACGTAGAGCTTCTGCGCGTTTGGATGCGGCGCGCGGCTCAACGCCATCAGCACGTTGCTGCCGCCCATGGCCAGGATCGCGCCTTCCTTTAACGAGGTTACCAGGTTGCCCACCGGAAGCCCCTGCCTCTCGGCCCGCCTCACGTCCGAGTAACAGAACAAAGCAATGTCGTAGACCCCTTTGGCCATCAGGTCCACCGCCTGACGGCAGTCCCGTTGATAGGCGGGCTTTGTCTCGGTCAAGAGCCTTCGGATATATTCTGGCCCCATCTTCTTGCTCACGTACATCCACACGAGCACGCCGCTGGCGCCGCCGCCCGGTTCCGGGTCGTTGATGACGATACGTCCCCTATACTTGGGATCGAAAAGGTCATACATGGATTTGAAAGATTCCGGTTTGACTTTCTTGGTGTTGAATGAAATCACGTTGCTCTGGTAGGCGGCGGTGATCATGGCGTACTTTTGCTCCGGATCCGGGTACCAATGCCGCCCCTGGAAGAACTTGGAGGTATCCGTCACCTCCGGATGAAACAGCAGCGGTTTCAATGGGGTCAGAGCACCGTCGTTTTTGAGGCGACGCACTTCCGGCGGCCGTCCAAAGAAAATATCCCCTTCGAACACTCCCGCTCGGCGTTCCGCCCTGAGTTTTTCAATCAGTTCCGAACCCCTGCCGGCCACGTAAGAGACTTTAATCCCATATTTCTTCTCAAAAGGCTCCGTCCTCACCCTGCGCCGCTCGCGTCCCGTGCCCCCGTAAACCACCACTTCGCCCTCCTGCTTGGCTTTGGCCACGAGCTCATTGTATTCCTTTTTCCAATCCTCCGCGGCCAATGGCCCCGCCGACGGGGCAATCAACCCTATGCCGGCAAAAAGTACCAGTGCTAGAAAAAACTTGCAAAGCATGAGAATTTCACCTCCAAAAAGATAAGACTTTAATTAAGAACCTTTTTAATAATCTTTGTTAGGCGAGCAGTCTATTCCTAACAGTACGGCTTTGTCAACATTTGGAGATTCTGGAATTGCGCCAGAGAAAGACCCAGGAAAGATAGACAATTGCACTTTTTTCCGCTTAATTTTATTCGCTCGCAGAACTTTATTCTTTTCGTCAACCCTGTTGTTGACTTGGCCTTCAGAAAATCGTAATCCCTACCACAGCGTCAACTGCGGGAAGCCCCTTGATTTGGAGTAATCCCGGTAAGATTGAAAGGAGAAATGCCGTGAATTTCGTTTTCCGCAAATTTATCACACTCTCGTTGTTATTCTCTTTCATTACTTTAAATTCATTTTTTGGAACCACGGAGTCTCAGGCTTCCTGGGAAACAGAATGGAAGAAAACCGTCGAAGCAGCGAAAAAAGAAGGGGTCGTCACCGTTTACACCTCCTCCAGACAGAGCAACCTCCTGCTCGAATCCGGCGCGTTTCAGAAAGCGTATCCGGACATAAAGCTACTTGTGGCGCTCGGCAATCCCCTTTACCGAATCCTGACCGAGCGAAGGGTTGGTAAATACCTCGCGGATGTTGGGCTCACCGGTCCAAGCACTCTGTGGCGCCTTTATAAAGCTAAAGCGCTGGATCCGGTCAAAGACGCCATGATCTTGCCCGAGGTGACGGATGAGTCCAAGTGGTTTACCGGAAAACATCTATACGTCGATAAAGAACAAAAATACATTCTAGTCTCCGTTGGCAACCCGGACTCGGGAAATTTTTACTACAACACGAACCTGATCAATCCAAAGAAGTTCAAGTCCATGTGGGATTTTCTCAAGCCCGAATGGAAAGGCAAAATAACTGCTAGAGACGTTAGATCGCCGGGCCCCGGCAGTGTAACCATCAAGTTCTACTATTATAATCCCGACCTCGGGGTAAAGTTTATCAAGAAACTTTTCGGCGAAATGGATCTCACCCTTTTCCGGAATCAACGGCAGGGAATCGACTGGCTCTCCAGCGGAAGATTCCCCATTTGCGTGTTTTGCAACAGCTCGCGTATAGAAAACGCCAAGGTTCAGGGGCTCCCGGTGGAAAAATTCGCCCAGATGAAAGAGGGCGCAGTGTTGAGTTCCAGCGGGGGCGGTCTCACCCTCATCAATCGGGCGCCTCACCCCAATGCGGCAAGGGTCTTTATCAACTGGTATCTCTCGCGCGAGGGACAACTCGCGCTGCAATCATTGAAAGGCGGTTTCACGAACTCCCGGCGCATCGACATTTCGAGGGACATGATCCCGCCAGATCGACGACTCGAGAAAGATGGCAAGTATATGGTGGTCGACACCTGGGATCGGATATCGACGCGCCCCGTGCTAAAGATCATCAACGCTTCTTTGGCGGACGCCCAAAAAAGAAAGAAGAATAAATAGCTGAGTTTCGACTACAGGAAGGTCATTCCACCGTCCACGTTTAATAATTGTCCGGTCATAAAGTCGCTTTCAGATGAGGCAAGAAAAATCACCGTTCCCACCAGATCTGCCTCCACCTGAGAGCGCTTGATGCAGCGCTGCTGGATGAGTATGCTTTCATAATTGGCGTCCACCTGCCTACCCTCGGTAACTACGCGCCCCGGCGCGATGGAGTTTACGCAAATCCCATAGTCGCCGAGCTCTTTGGCCATGGCCCGGGTCATGGCAATCACGGCTCCCTTGGACGAGACATAGTGAATATAATTCGTGTTCCCAACCAGCGCCGAGCCGGAAGAGATGTTGATGATTTTCCCTTTTTTACTATTTTTTAAATAAGGAAAAGCCGCTTTGGCGCAAAGCCACACTCCGCGCACGTTGACCGCCATGGCTTTGTCAAATTCCGCCACTTCCATATCCCAGAAGGGAGATCTCTTCACATTCGTAAAGTAAGCGGCGTTGTTCACTAGAACATCCACTCCTCCAAAGCGCTTTACGACGTCCTGGATCATGTTCTTTACGCTGGTTTCATCTGTGACGTCACACTGTACGCCCACGGCTTCCCCACCCTTCTGCCGAATTGATTCAACCAGGGGTTCAACACCCATGACATCCGTCAGGCAGACCTTGGCACCCTCACCAACCATGCCCAGGGCGTAGGCCTTTGCGATCTTTCCTCCCCCGCCCGTGATGATCGCAACCTTATCCTTCAATCGCATTTCTTTTCTCCTTTTAATCTTCAACCGTGTCAGATTTGCGCATTCGCTGTTTTTCTCAATTTGAACTCGGTTAACTGCTAAAAATCGATTCGCCTTGACCTCCGTTTATTTAAAACTTTGCACTCGGCCTTCGACTCCAGAGCCGCTCCGGCGGAGTAGCCCTCTACAATGAATGAACCAGTCTGAATTGTTTTCTTCTCTGTTTATATCCCGAGTTTTTCATTTTTACTTTTAACTTTTGAATTTATTAACTCTGCCGTTTACGGCCTACGGGTTCAAAACTATCCGTGCATCCACCACCGTGAGACCCGTCGTATAGGCGATGGCAGGATTGGCATCAACACTCATGATGTCCTGTCTGGACAGCATGAGCTCTGATACGCGGCATAAAGCATCCGTGATGGCCTTCCGATCGCACGGCGGCTGGCCGCGGAGTCCATCGAGAAGAGCTTTCCCTTTGACTTCGTCCAGCATTGCCTTCGCATCTTTATCGCTTAGCGGCGCCACACGGAGTGCGACGTCCCGGAGGACTTCCACAAAGACACCGCCCAGGCCAAAGGCAATGACCGGACCGAACTGAGGGTCCCTATGGCCTCCAACAATTATCTCCACACCGGACTTGGCCATTGGTTGTACCGTGACACCGTCAAAAGTCGCCTTCGCTTTGGAAGCGACTTCCTGTAGCGACTCAAAACCGCGTCTAACCGCCTCGGCGTTCTTGAGACCCAGCAGCACGCCGCCCTGGTCGCTCTTATGCGTAAGCTCCTTCGCGCTAACTTTCAGAACCACCGGATACCCGATCCGGTCGGCCTCGCGAACGGCCTCTTCGGTGGTTGCGGCTTGAACCGTCTCAACCGTGGGTATCCCCGCTTTTGCGAGAATTGCCTTGGAGTCTGTTTCTCCAAGCACGCGGGCAGACGGTTGAGCGTTCTTCGCTTCAGTTGACGAGGCCGGAGCATTGGCGAGTCGCGTACTACTCGTTCCGTGCACCGTGCGGCTGTATTCCGCGAGGCATCCCAAAGCGCGGAGTCCCCTCCCATAGCCTTGCAGAAAGGCGATTCGCCTCTCGACGACAGCATCGAGCCAGGACTGGGAGTATTGAACTGAGGTACGCGAGAGGACCGGAAAGAAGCGATCTGGATGCGCTGCGCGCGCGACCTCCAGCTCCCCCAACCGATCCTGCAATGCCCCGAGCTCACCCGATTGCGGGATGGAGTACCGGGAAACTACAATATCGATTTCCGGCTCCGAGGCGAACGCCTCGAGACAGGCTGGATAAATGCTTTTCTTGTTGGGGTCGCTCCATGACCCACCGGAGTCAATGGGGTTCTTTGCGACAATTCCGGTCAGTTGGGCCTGGAGTTTTTTGGTGCCTTCCGGACTCAGCTCCGGAAGCTCCACCCCTGCGGCATCGGCGGTGTCGCAAATGAGACCAGCCCCGCCGCCGGAGATTTCGATGATTGCGGCACGCTCCATCCGGCGCAGGCGGAGCGGAGTTACCGCGTGGGAAAAAAGTGCTGCCATGTCCACCAGCTCATCGAGATCGTGAACCTGGATTACACCCTTTTGACGAAAGAGACCTTCATGCACCGCGGCACTGCCGGCAATGGCTCCCGTATGGGTAGCCGCCGAATGCGCGGCCTTTGCCGACAGCCCCATCTTGAGCACCACCAGCGGCTTGGCGGCTTGCAGGGCTTTTGAGCACGACGCCACAAAGCTTTCCGGATCACGCACCGATTCGATGATCGCAAGAATCACATCCGTGGCCGGATCCGCGATGAAATAATCGATCAGGTCGGCGGATGTGACCCCGGCCTCGTTGCCCACGGACGCCACATGGCTGAATCCGACTCCGCGCGCGCCCCCCGACCACATCACCTCGTTCATCAAACCGCCGCTGTGGGAGATGATGGCGACATTGCCTGGACGCGTGGGAGGGGCGCCGGCAAATCCGCAACACTTGTTCACGACGGAAACGGTGCCGAGGCAATTGGGGCCAACGATCAACAGGCCGCTTTCCCGGGCCTTGGCGCTAATTTGTTCCTGGAGTCTGGCTCCATGCTCATCCCTTTCGAGAAAGCCGGCTGCGAGGATAACCGACGCTTTGACCCCCCGGGCCGCGCACTCGTCGATAACACCGGGGACCGCATCCCTGGGCACCGCGACAACCACCATATCCGGGGTATCAGGCAGACTGGATACGTTAGGATAGGCCTTCATTCCCTGAACGCGGTCCGTGCGAGCGTTAATGGGATAATACACCCCTGTGTAGCCGAGGCGCTGCAGCGAACCGTAAACCCGTCCGCCGGTCCCACCGCTATCGGAGGCACCCACAACCGCAACGGATGAAAAGTCAAAAATGGGGTTCAATCGGTGGTCAACGTGCATTGCTGTTCTCCTCTGAACGAGCAGGGATTCAAGCGTTTGATCTCGTAAACCGTAAAACGGGGCAAACAAGTTGGGTGAGATGTGGTCAGAAATTACGATTCCGCTCAAATTTAACGAACTTCGACCCCTTCACCGCTGGGAATCTTATGCCCCGCAAGCAGAGCTTGTCAATTCCAGTACTGACAAAAGGAGCTCTAACTCCCCCAAAGCTAATCGCCGACTTTTAGGAAGCTAAACTTCCCAATTCCCACCCCTCGGAATATCGGTCTCTCATATATCCCAAATATGTGAAAGCTAAAAAGCCAGCCCTGTCGGGTCATTCCCATTTTCTGCATCTCTCAGCCTGTCCCGACGATAAAAAACGCAGCTTTCGCGGCGCCTTGCCTTCCTGCAATGCGAAAGCCACAATTTTTCCCGTATCGCGAGAATCGCTTGATTAGCGGCATAGGGGTTGCTTATTCACCTCAATGGTAAAGATTGTCGTGGCAAGGGAAGATCTAATGGTGGCGGGAAATTGCCGGTGCGGTGTGCAGTAAGGTGATTGTGAAAGTTGGGCAGCAAGGCCTGCAACAGAGAGCGGTTCCCCAAGGAGGTATCTAAGCATGTTATCCAACAAGGTTAGGGAAATCATGAACCGGGAAGTGACCTCGGAGGATGCATCCGCCAGCATTTTTAATGTCATCGCAAAGATGGTGGCAGAAAAGGTGGGGCGTATCGTAATTACCGAGCATGACCAACCCATTGGAATGTTTACTGATCACGACGTCTTGAGACGAGTCATGCACACGAACCTGGATATCAAAAAAGTAAGCGTTAAGACCGTCATGTCAACTCCGGTGCGTTGGGTGGGAGAGGACGCGCGCGCCGTGGTCGTGTTGGGTGAGATGTACTTGGGCAAATTCTGCCACACTCTCGTTCGTGATAAGGCGGGGAAGATGATAGGTCTCGTCTCCATGCGCCGCATTTTTAAGCTCGCAACAGAAGCCGAACGTGGCCTGACGGAATCACAGGCCATCGAGAGTATCCTGCCCGGCGAGCTTCTCACGACGGATTCCTCTTCATCGCTCTTTGAAACCATCGGAACCATGATTGAGAAGAAAAGCCGCGGAATTGTCGTTTTATCCAATGGCNNCAATGGCGCGCCCAGGGGGATCTTTACCTCTCGGGATGTATTAAATCGGGTCGCGCTCAAGAGTCTCGACGAAAAAAACACGAGCGTTGCGCAAGTTATGACTCTCAATCCTGTTATTCTTCCGCATACTGCCCGTGTAAGCGACGCATTGACCAAAATGCAGGAGGGCAATTTTCGGCACCTGCCCGTTAGCGACGAAAAGGGTGACCTCACCGGCATGGTCACCATGGAAGAGGTACTAAGGTACGCGAGGGCTTTGGACGTCGATGAATCTGTCCGCAGGTCGTGGAAGGAAATCAAAGAGTTCTGGGAGTCCGATGCGCAGTTCACGCCTGGGTAATGTGGTAATGGTGCGTGTGCTAGAGAGTGGCATTCCGCCGTCGGGCGGGGGAGAAGGAGGGTCGGCAGGTGAAATCGCACGGTCATTGCACCACGGAAGAGGCCCTGGAGTATCGTCGGCGCCACCAAGGGGTGATCAGCATTCAGAGCAAGGTCCCGGTTAGGGACCGATGGGCCCTGAGCCTCGTTTACACCCCCGGGGTTGCTGCTCCATGTTTGGAAATCGCGAAGGACCCCGATCTCTCCTACATCTATAGCTGCAGAGGAAATACCGTCGGGATCGTAACCGATGGCTCGGCCATGTACCAACAGGGCATGGTGGGACCCGACGCGGCGCTTCCGGTCATGGAGGGCAAGTCGGTTCTGCTCAAGACGTTCGCTGGCGTGAATGGGGTTCCACTTTGCTTGAAAAGCCAGGATCTGGAGAGTCTCGTCAAGGCGATCTCCCTGCTGGCGCCCACCTTCGGAGCATTCTGCATCGAGGATGTCGCATCCCCCGCTTGTTTCGATTTAGAAAAACGTCTCAGAGGGAGTCTCGGTCTTCCGGTGTTTTTGAACCACAGTCACGGGGCCGGCGTGCTGGTTTTGGGGGCTCTGGAAAACGCTCTGAAGATCGTAGGCAAGCGTCTAGAAGAGGTGTCAATTGTTCTGGCCGGGACAGGCGCGGCCGGCATTGGCACTGCACGCATCCTGCTGAAGGCCGGCGCCAAACAACTGATCCTCTGTGATCGAGCCGGCGCTCTGTTCGAAGGACGGGCACAACGAATGGACCCAGTGAAGGCCGAAGTCAGCGGAATGACGAATCCAGACCGCAAACGTGGCAACCTGGCGGATCTCTTAAGAGAGGCGGATGTGTTTATCGGTCTTTCTGCCGGTCATCTTTTGACCGCAGGGATGATCCGCTCCATGGCGGAAAACCCAATTGTCTTTGCTCTGGCCGTGCCGGAGCCGGAGATTTCGCCTCTGGAAGCCCAGGCGGCGGGGGCTAAGGTCTTTGGCACCTCTCTAACCAACGGTCCAAATCAGCTTGATATCGTTTTGACCTTTCCCGGTGTCCTTCGGGGCCTGCTGGATGCGAGAGCCAAGACCGTAACAGACACAATGCTCCTTTCCGCCGCAAAGGCACTGGCCGATCTTGTGACTGAAGACAAGCTCCGGTCTAACATCATTGTTCCGGAGGTTCTGGATTTGAGCGTCGCACCCATGATCGCAGCGGCGGTTGCCAGGACCGCCTGTGAGGAGGGAGTCGCGGGGCAACGGGTAATGCCGGATGAGATCGCTGAAAGGCTCAAACGTTACCTTTACGAAGGACCCTCCAGCCTGGTTCCCCGTTGCGGAAAGACGCACCCTTCATTGGACCAGGCTCCCCTAGATCTACACAGGCGTCATCAGGGCAAAGTTGAAGTCAAGCCCAAGCTACCCATTCGAGACCATCGGATTCTAGGGATGCTCTATCTACCACCCGGAGTTGCGAGGCCGGTTCAGGAGATCATGGCCCATCCGGAGGCGATCTTCGATCTCACGGTAAAAGCAAACCTCGTTGCCGTGGTTTCCGATGGCACTGCCGTTTTGGGTCTGGGAGATATCGGGCCCTTTGCGGCCATGCCGGTAATGGAAGGGAAAGCCGTGCTGTTCAAAAATTTTGGCGGGGTGGAGGCTTTTCCCATTTGCCTTGGAACCAAGGACCCGGGGGAAATCGTCGAGATG
>JABAOE010000862.1_pt4 | contig 41440 bp, 38 predicted proteins | sample 7062141 | NCBI WGS metagenome assembly JABAOE01 (sample SAMN14538627, study PRJNA623070) | marine sediment metagenome | biome: marine biome [ENVO:00000428]; feature: marine pelagic biome [ENVO:01000023]; material: deep marine sediment [ENVO:00002113] | place: India: Gulf of Khambhat ...
ATCGCGAGCAGCGAATGATCCCCGTCGTCGCCCTGGGTGCCGTCGACCGCGAAAGATACTAGCGCCCGTCCATCGAGGCCGGACAGGTTGCAGGTCATCGTCGGAGACTGTGAATTATTGCCGCTCGCCGAGCATCCGGTCGGGATGGTCAGCGACAACGCGGGACCGCTCGTGTTCCACTGCGCGCGCAGTTCACCGGTGTCGAGCGCCTTGGCGCCGAGATTCTCGACGTCGATGTTCCAGCGGATGGATTCGCCCACGGTGACCGGATTGGCTGCAAGCGCGGCGGTGACTTTCAGATCCGCGCGGTCGTCGGGGAAAATCGTCAGCAGGAATTCGAGCGAGGCGGACGCGCCGGCGAGATCCCGGGCGGTGATCGTGACCGTGTACGGTTCGTCCCGGGCGTCTGACGAGCCCGGCGTTCCGGACAGAATCCCGCTGTCTTCGTCGATATCGAGGCGCCTGCCCGGCAAGCCGGCAGCGGAGAAGGTCAGCGCATCTCCCTCGTCGGTATCCCCGAAATACGGCGAGAGATCGAGCTGGTAGAACTGGCCCTCGAGGGCCTCCTGGTCGTCCGGGGAGCCGATGGTAAATGGCGGGTTGTTGGGCGCTGCCAGGACTGTGATTTTTACGGCAGCCTCCTTCGAATAACTCGTGCCATCGAAAGCGCGATACTTGAACTCATCCTTGTCGGAGTTGCTGCCATTATGCTGGTAGAAAAACGTGCCGTCGTCGTTGAGGACGACCTCGCCGTGCTTTGGCGTCCTCGTAAGTACGGCGATCATCGGGTCGCGCTCGAAATCCCAGTCGTTGGCAAGCACGCTGGTCGCGCCGTTCTGCAGTGTCGAGACACTGCCGCCCCTGACCACTTCCGCAAAATCGTCGCGAACGAAAGGAGCCCAGCCGGTCGCGACGGCGGATGAACTTCCCAGAATTGCGACGATGGCAATGCAAATAACGGCGAGCGAGCGCCGCCGAAACTGGCTGTTACTGGACGGAACGGTATGCAAAACGCTTTCCCTGTTGTGATTTTTATGGGGTGCGTTTGATCGAGTTTACGAAAAATCGGTGGCCCGGAACAGGCAAATACCGATGGTTGATAGCTTATGGTAAATACACGAAATGTCGTGCAATGTAATGTATTACCGGGCTTTTACTTGGCGGAAAAAATCGGGTTGTCGAGTACCCTGACCGCAACCTGCTGCCCGGTGACCGAGTACCCGATGTACTCGTAGGACATCCCCGAGGCGGCCACGAATTCCTGGAACGCCTTGAACTCGTGCTGTTGCCAGCGCGGGAAATTGTAGTACTCGTCGAACAGGATGATCGCGCCGGGCTGGAGCCGGCGCCCGAGCGCGTCGAAGATCGTGACCGTCGACGAATAGAGGTCGCAGTCGACGTGCAGGAAGGCGATCGGGTCGTCATGTTTTTCCAGGAAACCCGGGATGGTCTTGTCGAACATGCCGATCTCGAATTGCACGTTCTCGGGCACCTTCGGTAAATTCTTCTGCGCAAACGCGCCGACCGGGTTGCCGTTCCAGTACTCGGGGATTCCTTCGAAGGAATCGAAGCCGTACACCGGTCGTCCCGCGGAAGCGCCGATCCAGCGGATGGATTTGCCGCGTCCGACACCGAATTCGAGATACAGTCCGGGCAGCGAGGCTTCGTGCACGACGAAGTCGACGAGCGCCTTGTGCTTCTCGAAGTACGGCGCGTCCGGCATGTTGGCCTTGACGTAGTCGAGCGTCTCTTTCTTCGCCTCGAGCTGCAGGTCGACGAGCAGGTTCGAGCCGTAGTGCTTCAGGACGAAACGTCGGAACAGGAACTCGCTTAAGGTGCGCTTGAAGAGTGGCATCGCGGCAATCGGACCCGGTAGCGTAACCGGCGGGGAGTTTAGCACAGCGTATTATTAGGCCGGCGGAATTCAGGTATATTGCCGGGCTTCGCCACATGCACCGGAATACTGAGGTCGTCCGATGAAATCGCTTCGCGCCCTGCTTCTCCTGCTGTTCGTTGCTGCCTGTTCGAGGGAAGAACCGGCACCGCCGGTCGTTGAGACCGCGCTGGAAACCGACGGCTGGAATCTCGGCGCGATTGCGACCGCGGCCAATCCGCACGCTGTCGCAGCCGCCATCGAGATACTCGAGCAGGGCGGTCACGCCGTCGACGCGGCGATTGCGGCGCACGCCGTCCTCGGCCTGGTCGAACCGCAGAGTTCCGGCATCGGGGGCGGTGGCTTCATGCTGGTCTACGAACGCGCGTCCGGCGAACTCGTGTTTCACGACGGGCGCGAGGTCGCCCCGGCCGGCGCGACCGTCGACATGTTCATGCGCGACGGCGAGGTCATGAGCTTCTTCGAGTCCTGGCAAAGCGGCAAAGCCATCGGCGTGCCGGGCGCAATCGCGATGTACAAGGCTGCACACGACGAACACGGCAAGCTGCCATGGGCGGACGTCCTGCAGCCCGCTATTCGTCTCGCGACCGAGGGCTTCGAAGTCTCGCCTCGGCTTGCGAACTACCTGCCGATGATGGCGGAACGCTCGCGGCTGGACGAGAACCCCGGCTCGGCGGAGTACTTCTACCCGGGCGGCCAACCGCTGCAGGTCGGACACCTGTTAAAGAACCCGGAGTACGCCGAGACGCTGACCGGCGTGGCTAATGAAGGCATCGACGCGTTCTACTCCGGCGAAGTCGCCGCAGCGATTGCGGGGGCGGCACAGGCCGAACCGAATCCCGGCACGCTGACCGTCGAAGACATCGGGGCTTACCGGCCCGCGAGGCGCTCGGTGATCTGCGGCGATTTCCGCGACCTGACGATCTGCACGCCGTCACCCCCATCGTCCGGCGGCGCGCAGCTCATGATCGCCGTACTTTATGATCATCTCCTGACCAACGACGCGACGCAGGCCGACAAGGTCGCGGCCTTCGTCGATGCCCAGCGCCTCGCCTATGCGGATCGCGATCACTACTTCGGCGACCCGGACGAGGTCGACATTCCGCTCGACGACCTGCTCAACCCGGTATACCTCAAGCACCGCGCGACCGAGCGCTTCGAACCGGGCGCCGTGCCGACGCCCGGTGACCCGGGCCTGGTGCTGCACGGCCAATCGAGTGCGTCGCTATTTTCGATGGACACGACCGAAGAAGCGGCGGGCACGACGCACCTGTCGATCATCGACGCGGAAGGCAACGCCGTATCGATGACGGCAACCGTCGAAGCGCCGTTCGGCACCCAGCGCTGGGCTGCCGGCTTCCTGCTCAATAACGAACTCACCGACTTTGCGCGTGAGGTTCCGGCCGACGGCAGCCGGCCGGCCAACGCGATCGCACCGGGTCGTCGGCCTCGTTCGTCGATGTCGCCGAGCATGATCTTCGATGCGGACGGTGAGCTGCTGATGGTGACGGGTTCTCCTGGCGGCAACTCGATCCCGGCCTACGTATCGAAGACGATCGTCGGCGTCCTCGACTGGGGCATGTCCGCCCAGGCGGCGGTCGACTACCCGAACATCGTCGCGCGCGGCGAAACGGTACGTGTCGAGGTGTCGGTCGAGCCGGGTCAGGCCATCGCGGACGACCTCAAGGAACGCGGCTACAACGTGCAGGAACGCGAGGGTGAAAACTCGGGCCTGCACATCATCGTGGTCAACGAGGACGGGCTCGACGGTGCGGCCGACAAACGCCGCGAGGGCGTGGTTCGAAGCATCGCATCCGAATAAGCCAATCGGCCAGCGGCCAGCGGCCAGCGGCCAGCTAATCGCCCGCAGTTGATTCCTCCAGGTCGTGACGCAGCTTGCTGAGCAAGCTCGCTGACGGCGTCGCATAAGCTTCTATCCAGCGCTCGTGGATGCGCTGTATGGGTGCGACATCAAGATAATTCCAGCGGCAGCGCCCTTCCTTCCTGGTAATGATCAGGCGCGCATCCTCCAGCACCCGCAGGTGTTGCATCACGGTGGTCCGGTCGAGGTGCGGCAGGTGCTTGCCGATCTCTCCAGTGGTCATCGGTGCGTCTCGCAACAGGTCCAGGATTCGCCTGCGGTCTTTGCCGGCTAACGCCTTGAAGACCTTGTCGTCCTGTTCCCCGGGCTCCGCCCCTCTCTTCCCGCCTTTCGCCATTTGACAAATATGTTATATTTTTATAACGTATTTTTCAAGCCGCATCATGAACCTGAGAGGAGGGTCGAACATGGCGCGCAACTACACGGTACACACCAGGATTCTTCGCCCGGTCGCCGACGTATTCGACGCGATCGTGTCCAGGGAGAAGCTTTGCAATTACTTCACCGACGAGGCCAGCAGCGACCTCGTCGAGGGCGCCGAAGTGCAATGGCGCTGGAGGCACTACCATGCCACGCTGCCTGTTGTCGTCAGCAAGATCGTGCCGAACGAGCGGATCGAACTGACCCTGAGCTCGAAGGCCTGGGAGAAGACATCCGAAGAAGACTACCCCGTCAAAGTCATTTTCGAATTCGAAGCGCTCGACGACGGCAGCACCATGCTGGCGATCAGCGAGGACGGCTGGCGGACGGATGCCGAGGGCCTCAAAGGATCACACGACAACTGCGGCGGCTGGACGCACATGGCGATGTGCCTCAAGGGATGGATCGAGCACGGCATCGACATGCGCTGGGACTAGGACGAAACGGAACGCTCACCGGGGGCGTCGGCGCCGGCAACTGCGGCCGTAAATACGACGTCGGTTGAACTGTTGAGCGCGGTCTCCGCCGAATCCTGCAGGATGCTGATCACGAAACCGACGGCGACGACCTGCATGGCGACGTCGTTGGGGATACCGAACAGGCTGCAGGCCAGCGGGATCAGCAATAGCGAGCCGCCTGCCACGCCCGATGCGCCGCAGGCCGACAGCGCGGCAACGATCGACAGCAGTAATGCGGTCGGCAGGTCGACACTGATGTCGAGCGTATGCGTCGCCGCCAGGGTCAATATCGTGATCGTGATGGCAGCCCCGCCCATGTTGATCGTCGCGCCGAGCGGGATCGAAACCGCGTAAGTGTTCTCGTCCAGTTGCAAACGCTCGCACAGCGCCATGTTGACCGGGATGTTGGCAGCGGAGCTGCGAGTGAAGAAGGCCGTAATGCCGCTTTCGCGCAACGCGGTGAACACGATCGGGTATGGGTTCCTGCGCGTCCTGACGAAGACGATCAGCGGGTTGATGACGAGCGCCATGATCAGCATGGCGGACAGCAGCACGGTCAGGATACGCGCATAGCCTTGCAGCGCCGAGAAGCCGAACTCGGCCAGGTTGCCGGCAACCAGGCCGAAGATGCCGATCGGCGCGAGCCGGATCACGACGCGGACGACCATCGTGATCGCGTGCGACAGGTCGGCAAGCATGGTCCGCGACGTGTCGCTGGCCATGCGCATCGTCAGACCGATCGCGACACCCCACATCAGGATGCCGATGAAATTGCCGTTCATGACCGCGCTGACCGGGTTATCGACGATCTTGAACAACAGGTTGTTCAGGACCTCGCCGATGCCCTGCGGCGGATTCATCGCGACGTCGGTGACACTCAGTAAGAGTGTCGTCGGGAAGAAGGTGCTCATGAGCACCGCCAGGAAGGCGGCGCTGAACGTCCCCACCAGGTAGAGAATGACGATCGGCCGAAGCTGCGCGTGATGGCCGGACTTCTGGTTCGCGAGCGCCGAGGCAACCAGCACCAGCACGAGCACCGGCGCGACGGCCTTGAGTGCCTGCACGAACAGGTTGCCGAGCAGCATGGCTTCGCTCGCCGCGGCGGGCCAGAGCAGCGCAAGCCCGATGCCCGCAACGATGCCGACGGCGATCCTGGCGACCAGGTTGCCGCCGAAAAATGCGTCAACCAGCGACGACTCGCCGGCCGTTCGTTTCTCCTCGAGAGACATCGTCCCCCCTTTTCGAGGTCCGTAGGCGGCGGATATTGTCAACCGAAACCATCGGACGCCGCAACAGACCGGCTTTCTTGACAGAAATTGGCATTTATTGGCGGTAATATAAAAGGTTGCGAGCGACATTCTGCTGAGGACCGGTAACTTGCGAAGCAACGGCAACAAGGCAAGCGTGCAATGCTGGCGGATCCCCGTGGCGACGGCGGCGCTCTGCTTAGGCACGTCGGCATTCGCCCAGGACCCGAATCACCTGGTGCAGACGATCTGCACCGCCTGCCACAACGAATACACCTTGCAGGCGGGCCTCAACCTGCAGGCGTTCGACGCGAATGTGCCGCAACAGAATCCCGTCGTCGCAGAGAAGATGATCCGCAAGCTGAGTGCGGGCCAGATGCCGCCCCGCGAGATGCCGCGCGATCAGGATGCCATCGACCTCCTGGTCAGCACGCTCGAGTCCAATCTCGATCGTGCCGCCGCCAGGGCCGATCGCGCCGGCAGCCGGCCGTTCCAGCGCGTCAACCGCGCAGAGTACGCGCGCCTGATCGACGACCTGCTCGGCCTGACCGTGGACCCCGCAGAATGGCTGCCGGAAGACCAGATCAGCGAAAGCTTCGACAACATTGCCGATGTCCAGGGCATGTCGACGACCCTGATGGTGGCGTATCTCACCGCCGCGAGCGATATCTCGCGGCGCGCCGTAGGCCAGGACGACGCGCCGGCTACCGCGAAGACCTACACGAACCCGGCATCCCTGTCGCAGCACGAGTGGGAGCGTCTCGAAGGCGCGCCCTACGGCACGCGCGGCGGTATCAGCGTGCTGCATTCTTTCCCGGCCGACGGCGAGTACCGCTTCTCGATGGGCTTCATCTCCGGCTGGGGCGAACGCTTCCACGATATCGACATTTCGGTCGACGGCGAGCGTGTCGCGCTGCTGCGTTATGGCGGCCGCATCGACTTCCAGGGCCGCAAGGGATTCCCGATCGAAACGGACCCGGTATTTGTGAAGGCGGGCCAGCATCGCCTGACCGCGGCCTTTATCCGCCAGATGGATGGCCCTTACGAAGACCTGATCCGGCCGCACGACTGGTCGCTGACCGGCACCGAGACCGGTTACGGCACGACCTCGCCCCCGCACATCACGCGCTTGACGGTGGAAGGACCGTACAACCCCGTCGGCATTTCCGAGACGCCGACGCGCGAGCGCATCTTCTCCTGTCGGCCGACGTCAGCCGAAGAAGAAGCGCCATGTGCCGAAGCGATCATCGAAGACCTGGTGACGACCGCCTATGGCCGGGAGGCAACCCGGGATGATGTCGACGACCTGATGCGCTTCTACAGGCTCGGCGCCGAGGAAGACGGTTTCGAGACGGGCGTGCGGACTGCGCTGGAAGCGATCCTGTCGAGCCCGCACTTCCTGTTCCGCATGGAAGCCGAGCCGGCGGGGCTCGATCCCGGCGAACGCTATCGCCTGGCCGATCGCGACCTCGCGCGACGCCTGTCGTTTTTCCTCTGGGGCACCAACCCGGACGCGGAGTTGCTGGCCGTCGCCGAGTCCGGTCGCCTGCACCGCACCCGCACCCTGCGCGCGCAGGCGGCGCGGATGCTCGAGGATCCGCGCTCGGAAGCGCTGGCGACGCGTTTCGCCTCGCTGTGGCTGCGGCTGCAGGACCTCGACAAGGTCCAGCCCGACGCATTCTGGTTTCCCAATTATCACTACCAGCTGATGGAGGCGATGCGCGCCGAGACGCAGCTGTTCTTCGACCACCTGGTGCGTGAGAACAGGAGCTTCCTCGAGCTGTATACGGCCGACTACAGCTTCATGAACGAGCGGCTCGCAATGCACTATGGCATCCCGGGCGTGATCGGCGACGAATTCCGCAAGGTCGAATATCCGAACGACCAGCGCAACGGCCTCCTCGGTCACGGCAGCATACTCGTACAGACCTCGCTCGGTAACCGTACGTCGCCGGTGCTGCGCGGCAAGTGGGTCATGCAGGTATTGCTCGGCACGCCGCCACCACCACCGCCGCCCGGCGTCCCGGATCTCGAGGAAACCGAGGGCGTCGCGGAAGGCGAGGTCCTGACGACCCGTCGGCGGATGGAGATGCACCGTGCCGACCCGATCTGCTCGGCCTGCCACAGGGTGATGGACCCGATCGGCCTCGCGCTCGACAACTTCGACGTCACCGGCAAATGGCGGATCCGCGAGTTCGGCGCGCCGCTGGACACGGCGAGCACGTTCTATGACGGCACGGCCATCTCGACGCCAGCCGAATTGACGGCCGTGTTGATGAAACGGCCCGTGCCGCTGGTGCGGGAGTTTACTGCCCGCTTGATGTCCTACGCGATCGGGCGCCGGGTCGAGTACTACGACATGCCGACGGTGCGGCGGATCGTCCGCGACGCCGAAGAAGAGAATTACGCGATGCAATCGCTGATCCTGGGCGTCGTCATGAGCGACCCGTTCCGGATGAAAGATGCCTGGATAGCGGATGCCGAGGAAGAACTCCTTACCCGGTGAGATTATTGATTGAGGTTCGATATGCAGTTCGTCACGAAGAAGACCATTGATCGCAGGACGTTCCTGGCTGGCGGCGGCGCAACGATCACGCTGCCACTGCTGGACGCGATGACGCCGGCCTTCGGCAAACTCGGCAATGACAGGGCGCGACTGGTCTGCATCGAAGAGGTGCACGGCCTGCCCGGCTGCAACGAATGGGGCGCGACTCGGCACCTGTTCGCGCCGTCGCAGGCCGGCCGCGATTACGAACTGGTCACGGACAACGCGCTCAAGTCGCTCGAACCGTGGCGGGAACACTTCACGATCATCAGCAATACTGACGTCAGGATGGCCGAGGCCTATGCGCCATCCGAGGTGGGCGGCGACCACTTTCGCTCGTCCGCCGTTTTCCTGACCCAGTCGCATCCCAAGCAGACCCAGGGTTCGGACCTGCACGTCGGCACGTCCCTCGATCAGCTGCATGCAGAACGCTTCGGCCGCGAGAACCTGTTGCCATCCCTGCAACTGTGCATCGAGCCAACCGACAAGGGCGGCGGCTGCGACTACAACTACTCCTGTTCCTACACGGACTCGATCAGCTGGAAATCGCCGTCCGAACCGTTGCCGGCGATACGCAACCCGCGGACGGCCTTCGACCTGCTGTTCGGCGCTGGTGGATCGGCGGAGGAAAGGGCCGCGCGGCGGCGCACGCAGAGCAGCATCCTCGACTGGGTCACGGAAGAAGTGGCGGCGATGAACCGCCGGATCGGCGCCGCGGACCGGCGCCGCGTCGACCGGTACCTGGATAACATCCGCGAAATCGAACGCCGCATCCAGGTGGTGGAGAACAGCAATTCGGGCGCTGCGGAACGCGAATTGCCCGGCGCGCCGGCAGGTGTACCGGATTCATATTCAGAGCACATCAAACTGCTGTTCGATCTGCAGGTACTTGCTTTCCAGAACGACATGACGCGTGTCGTCTCGCTGAAGACCGGCCGCGACGCCTCGAACCGGACTTTCCCGGAGAGCGGTTCCGATCGCGCCTTCCACCCGGCATCGCATCATGGCGGCCGTGAAGACGGCGTCATGGAGTTCAACAAGATCTGCCAGTACCGCGTCAGCCAGCTCGGCCACTTCATCGAGCGGCTCGCGGCAACGACGGACGGCGAAGGCAGTCTCCTCGACCAGTCGCTGGTCATCTGGGGTTCGCCGATGGGCGACGCGAACCTGCATAACCACCGCCGGTGTCCGTTGCTCTTTATCGGCGGCGCGAACGGTCACCACGATGGCGGCGCGCATATCAGGGCGGCGGACGGTACGCCGATGGCCAACGCGATGCTGACGGCGATGAACTGGCTCGGCCATGACATTGCATCGTTCGGCGACAGCAGTGGCGAGCTGTCCATTTGACGGAGTGAGTCGATGAATTCCCGGTCAGCGCTGAAAACTTTCGTCATCCTCTGCCTGACGCTGGTGCTTGCAGGCGCCAACGCGGCGATCAAGCCGCTGGTCGACGCGGCGTCGCGCGGCGATACCGAACGCGTTCGTCAGCTGCTGCGCGAAGGCGCCGACGTGAACGAGGCCCAGGGCGACGGCATGACGGCGCTGCACTGGGCCGCCGAGACCGGTAATGCCGAACTCGCGGATATGCTCATCTATGCCGGCAGCCATCTCGACGCCGGCACTCGGATCGGCCAGTACACGCCGTTGCACATCGCAAGCCGGCAGGGTCAGGCGGACATTGTCCGCTCGCTGATCGCTGCGGGCGCGAACGTCGAAGCGGCGACCACCAATTCCGGTGCAACGCCCGTCCATCTGGCCGCGGCGTCAGGCAATGCCGACGCCGTTGCCGCACTGATCGAGGGCGGCGCCGATGTCGAGGCGCGCGAGAACAAGTGGGGCCAGACCCCGTTGATCTTCGCGGCGGCCGCGAATCGCGTCGACACCCTGCGGGTATTGCTCGATGCCGGCGCTGATCCATCCGCCGCGGCGCGCTTCCGCGACACGGCGGTCATGGAACAGGCCGACCGCGCGGCCGAGCAGCGCATTTCCGAGTTCCTCGCCGAGTTCAAGGAGAAGGAAGGCGGCGGGCCGAACTGGCAGCCGCAGCCCAGCCAGGTGCAGGCAGCGATAGAGGCGTCACGCGAAATCCAGCGCAAGTGGCCGAATGTTCCCGATCCGAGCTGCGATGACTACGTCGCGGGGGAAGACGGCAAGGCTACGAGCAAGAACAAATGTGCGAATGCGGTTACTTACGACGCGGACGGCAACCCGATCTATGACTATTCGGAAGAGGAGGATCCCGAAAACCCGCGGCCGCCGAGCTACGGCCAGCGTGTCGACAAGTGGGGCGGCCTGACGCCGCTGCTGCACGCGGTGCGCCAGGGGCACCGGGACGCCGCGCTGCTGCTGCTGGACCGCGGCGCGGATATCGGCCAGGTTTCTACCGGCGACCGGACGTCGCCGCTCCTGATGGCCACGGTGAACGGGCAATTCGATCTTGCGCTCGAACTGATCGAGCGCGGCGCCGACCCGAACGTCGCCAGCACCGCAGGCACGACGCCGCTGTTCGCCGTCATCGAACGGCGCTGGGGATCGAAGTCGTCCTATTCGCACCCGACCGAACATCAGCAACAGCAGGCGACGCATTACGAGGTCATGCAGGCGCTGCTGGACAAGGGTGCGGACCCGAACGCCCGCCTCAATACCCATCTCTGGTATTCCGAGTACACGTTTTCGGTCATCGGCAACCAGTCCGCCGGGCTGCATTACAAAGGCGCGACCCCGTTCTGGCGAGCGGCCCACGCCCTCGACGTCAACGCCATGCGCATGCTGAAAGTGCACGGCGCCGATCCACACATTGCATCGATCAAGCTGCCCGAAAGACGTCGCCGCCAGCCGATGCCTATGCCGGCAGCAGAAACCGAGGTCGCGGCGGCCGACGCGAAGAAGACGACGGCCGGCGGCCTGGCCGCGCCCGCCGTTGCAAGAACGAAGGCGGACGAAGACCCGTCAGGCATGCCGCCGGTACCGGTCGGCGGACCGATGATTTCGCCCATCCATATCGTGGCGGGCGCGGGTTATGGACAGTCATGGGCGGCGAATGCCCACATCCATGCACCCGGCGCTTGGATGGCGGCGCTTCGCTTCCTCGTGGAGGAATGCGGCGCCGACGTCAACCTGCGGGACGCGAACGCCTATACGCCGCTGCACCACGCCGCGTCGCGCGGCGACAGCGAAGCCGTGCAGTACCTGATCGACAAGGGGGCTGACGTCATGGTCGTGAGTCGCAAGGGCGAGACGACGGTCGACATGGCGAACAGCCCTTACCAGCGGATACCGCCGTACCCGGAGACGATCGCGTTACTCGAAAGTTATGGGGCGATCAATAACCACAACTGCGTGAGTTGTTAAGGAAGGCCGGATCGCTTTCCTGAATTGACTCAATTCGAAATCGATTTTCGTATCGCGTCCGCCGTGTGCGCGGCCCTGAATGCCGCCATCCTGCGGCCGAGCTCCACCGTGGCGTCGAGGTCGGAGATGTCGACGCCGTTGATCGACGCCAGGTCGGCATCCAGCCGCTCCTCATAGCGAACCGACGACGGATCGGTCACCATCATCAGCGCGGTCACCCAGATGTCGTCGTGATGGCCATCATTCCTCGTTTCCGCCACGCCGAGCACCTCCTCGGTATAGCGCTCGGTCTCGGACCAGCCTGAGGTATAGAACTCCGCAATGAAATGCGCGCGCGTATCGTCCTGCCACTGCGCGTTGAGGGCTTCCGCCGCGGCCTGCATCCCGCGCTGGTTGCCGCCGCTGTCGCCAATGAACACGATGTCGCTGAAGCCGTGTTGTCGCAGGCTGTTGCCGATGTCCTCGAGCAGCGCCCGGTAAGTCTCGGCGCGGACACTGATCGACCCCGGGAAATGCATCGCGCCGGAGGGCGGATCGATGTTGCCTTCGGGAACAAACGGGACGACGGGCGCACAAAGCGCATTGCCGAGCTCGGCGACAATCATCGGGCACATCGTTCTCAGGATGACATTGTGCTTGCCGGTCGCCAGGAACGGACCATTCTCCTCGATGCCGCCAGTGGGGACGATCGCGATCGCGTTTCCGTCTGCGATCCGGTCGCGGACTTCCATGTAGGTCAGTTCGTCGATCCAGACGGAGTCGCTGGCTGCAAGCGGATTCGGCTCAGCCAGCATGCGCGCGACCCGCGCCATGCGTTCTTCCTCGCTCAGCCTCTGGGCGCCTGCTGCTGCCGGCAGCAGCGCGACGGCGGCCATGAGCAGGGTCATTGTCTTTTTCATGCTGCTACTCCCGGTGGACCGATATCATTGTGACACATTGGCGCTCAGACGAGCGCTGCGAATGAGCGCCATACGATATACGCTCCGAGCGCCAGCACGCCAACCAGGAAGATCGTCTGGAACTGCGCTTCGTCGATCCGATCCCGGGTCCAGCGACCTGCGTACATGCCGGCGAACGACGGGATCAATGCCAGCGTCGAGTTCGTCGCATCTTCAACAGTAATCAGTCCGTTGCGGCCGAGCGAGACGGTCAGCGCAAGCGTCGACAGGGCGAAGAACACGCCCATCGCCTGCACCAGCATATCCTTGCCGAAGCCGAGCGCCTGCATGTAAAGGACTGACGGCACCATGAAGGAGCCGGTGAAACCGGTCAGCATGCCGTTGATGAATCCGAGCAGGAGCGACAACAATGATTCGTGCTGCCTCGGCACGCTGATCTCGACATCCAGCAGACGCGAGATCGCGAACAGGACGAGGACGGTGCCGAGCAGTCCTGTCAGCCAGTTGACGTCGACCCTGGCGATGAACAGCGAAGACAGCAGGATGCTGGCCATCGCGGTCGCGAAGTAGACCCCCATGCGGCTGAAGATGTTGCGCAGGTAGGGTCCTGACAGCGCCTGCCACAGGTTCGTAACGATGGTCGGGACCACGATAATCGCGAGCGCGTCGAAAAGGCCGACAGCCAGGGTGAGGATGATCAGCGCGACGATGGGAAAGCCGAAGCCGAGCACGCCCTTGATGAAACCGGCAGCGACAAAAGCGACTGCCGCGATCGCGACCAGGTCCATGCCGATATACTAGCGGAGAAACCGCAGGGGAGGAGAGGATGAGCCGCGTCAGCGCCGAATTGAACGATGGGATGGTCGTAAGGATTAGCAATGGTCGCCATGAATGGACGGCCGACGAACCGCCAGCTGTCGGTGGCACAGACACAGGCCCGAATCCTTACGAGCTGTTATTGAGCGGCCTTGCCGCCTGCATTTGCGTGACAATTGCGATGTACTGCAGGCACAAGCAGATTAAACTCGAGTCCATCCGCGCCACTTTCGAATTCAGCAACATTCATGCCGATGATTGCGAGCGTTGCGACGACGATCTGACCGGGTACATCAACCATGTCAGGAGCGACGTCCACATCAGCGGCGATTTCGACGACCAGCAGAAGAAACGGCTCGCACAGATCGCAACCCGCTGCCCGGTCCACAAGACCCTCGAGAAAGGCGTCGTCTTCGAGGACAACGCCAGGTTTGACTAGCCCGCGCCCTCCTCGAGCGCCTGCGCGCGGCCGTAGCGGACCTCGTTACCCGGGGCGGGCCGGTCCGGCACGTTGAGCGCGAGCAGCAGGGAGCAGGTGGCGAAGCCGGTCCCGATCAGGAACACGGACGCATTCGACGTTACCCAGACGAGACCCAGCGCGGCCGGGACAATGACGGCGGCGATGTGATTGATCGTGAACGAGACGCCGGCGCTGCTCGCCATGTCCGCCGGGTCTGCGATCTTCTGGAAGTAGGTCGACATCGCGATATACAGCGCGAAAAACATGTGGTCGATCACGTACAGGGCGGCGGCGGCGTACGCATTTTCGACAAAGGCGTAGGCGGTAAATACGAAGATCAGGCCGACATACTCGATCGTCAGCGCATGGCGTTCGCCAATCCGCCGGATGAGCGCGCCGATCTTCTCGGCAAACAGCCAGTTGAACGCATAGTTGATCAGGAACAGCATCGTTACCTGCGCAGCCGTATAGCCGAATTTCTCCACCATCAGGAATGCGGCAAATACCATGAAGATCTGGCGCCGCGCGCCGGAGAAAAAGGTCAGCGCGTAATAAAGCCAGTAGCGCTTCCTGAGCACCAGGTGGCTGTGCTGCGGCGTCTTGCTCTCGAAGTGCGGAAACCCCACCCGCATGAAGACCGCCAGCCCGGCACAGATCGCGCCGGCGATCAGGAAATTCCACAGGTAGTCGAGTTCGAAAATCTCGAGCAGCAGCCACAGGACGCCATAGACGATCAGCGAGGTTATCGAGGCAACGGATATCAACCGGCCCAGCACCTGCGGCGCCTCGTCCTTCGACAGCCACTGGAGCGACAGAGACTGCTTGACGGCTTCGAAGTAGTGAAAGCCGAGCGACATGAACACCGTCGTGCAATAGAGCCCGTAGACAGTCGGGAAGAAACCGGTCGCGGCCACGCCCATGCCGAGCATGGCAAGCGCAAGAACGGCAAATGTCTGCTCCCGAATAAGGAGCAGCAAAAAGACCGTCGTGAAGGCGATGAAACCGGGAATCTCACGCAAGCTCTGCAGGATGCCGATCTCCACGCCGGTGAAAGCAGCGCGTTCGACGACGAAATTGTTGAGCAGCGCTGTCCAGGTGTTGAATGCGATCGGCATCGCTATGCTCATCAGTATCAGCAAAGCGACCGGCGAGCGCCACCGCGGCAGTTCGCTCATGACGAGAACTCGGGCAGCGGGACGCCTGTCTGCCGCGCATAGTCGCGCCACTCGGCCAGCGGGTCGGCGGCGCCTGACAGGACGATGTCGCTGAATACGGCGTAGGTCGCCGCCGCCTCGCGAGCGACATCCTCGTCGAACGCAGGCGGTAGTTCGAGCTCCCATCGATACGTGTGCTCCAGCTGCACGCAGGCCGCGTGCAGGAAAGGCAGGTACCAGTCATCACCCTCGACGTGATCACCCAGCGCGATGCGGGTCGCATTCAGCGTCTCGAGCAGCCAGCGCGTCTCCCAGTGCAGGCGCTCCACGATCGGCCAGAGCGTGTCGAAATCTTGCGCTTCCGTCTCGGCAAACATCGCCGAGCGCATGTCGTCATTCCTGGCGCAGATTTCGACGACGCGAGACCGGAGCTCGCCGCTGATGCCCGGCTGGTCGCGGAGTCCGCTGACATCGGGCTCCGGCGGTGGCGGTATGACCAGCACCTGCAAGCCCGCCGACTTGCGCATCGTCGCTGCCAGCACCTCCCGGCAGGTCGTCAGCGGATCGGTCGTGTTGCAGATCCTGCTGACCTCGAGATACAGCTTGCGGGCAAGTTCGCTGCGACGGGCTTCGTCGATAAGATCTTTCAGCGGCAGCTCCGCGTACACTTCGGCAGACCGCTGCACCGCCTCCTCGAGTACGGGATTGTCGCGCTGCCTCTCCACCGCGGTGCGATTGCCGAACAGCCTGCCGAGCCACCTGAACACGATCGGTTTCCGAAATCGTCCTAATTAATGTCTTCGATGCCGCCTTGCGACACGGTGCGTTCGACGAGCGGCTTGATGGTCAGACCTTGCACGATGATCGAGAACAGTACAACTGCATAGGTGATGGTCAGGATCGTCGGTTTGTACTCGTTGACCGGAAGCGACAGCGCCAGCGCGACGGCAATACCGCCGCGCAACCCACCCCAGGTCAGCACCGGGATGGCGCCGGGCGTAAAGGAGCGCCAGCGCGACAGGACAGTTATCGGTATGGACACCGCGGCCAGGCGGGCAATCAGCGTCACGGGAATCAGCAACAGCGCTACGCCGATGTGATCGGCGCGCTGCGCAATGACCAACACCTCGAGCCCGATCAGCAGGAACAGGACCGAGTTCAGGATCTCGTCCAACAGGGACCAGAAATTCTGGATATGCTCGCGACTCCTGTCGCTGACCGCGAAACGCATCCCCCTGTTACCGATGAACAGGCCCGCGACGACCATTGCGATCGGCCCGCTCATGTGCAGCCTCAGCGCTACGACGTAGGTCACCATGACCAGCGCCAGCGTGATCAGGACCTCGAGATTGTGTTCATCGATGTGATACATGGCGCGGTAACTGACATAGCCGGCGACCAGCCCGAGGATCGCGCCGCCGATCGCCTCGGTGAAGAACAACTCGGCGACCGTCATTGCCGTGACCGCGCCGCCGCTGGCGGTCGCGATGGCAACCACCACGGTGAATACGACAACGCCGACGCCGTCGTTGAATAGCGATTCACCGGCCATCTTGGCTTCGAGCGTTTCCGGCACGTGTACGGTCTTGAACAAGCCGAGCACGGCGACCGGGTCCGTGGGACTGATCAGCGCGCCGAAGACCAGCGCCCAGATAAACGGAACCTCGATGCCGAAGGCATTCAGCAGCCACCAGCCGACCCAGCCCACCAGGAATGTCGATACCAGGATACCCACAGTCGCCATCAGGCCGATCGCCAGCAGCCGCTCCCGGAATACGGAGAAGTCGACGTGCAGGGCGCCTGCAAAAAGAAGAAAACTCAACATGCCGCGCATGACGGCGTCGTGAAAATCGACTTCGCTGATCGCGCCGGTAACGATCTCCGACACCTCGGTCTGTGGCCAGAGCAACTCTATGAGGATCACCGCAAGGGAGGCGGCCAGCGCGATCACGACAAGACCGATCGTGTGCGGCAGCTTCAGGAACTTGTGGTTCAGAAAGCCGAACAGGGCGGAGAGCCCGATAAGAATTGCGCCGATTTCGAAGATGCTCATGCCTGCGGACCCGGTGCCAGACAACCGGGCGACAGCATATCACTGTCTGCAATTGCGAATTAGCGCTCCGCTGGCGATCCGAACGCAGGTCCACCGGCGGCGTTCCTGAGCGCCGCGATGTTATCGAACAACATCACGAGGTCGGCGACCGTCTCTTCTGCACTGTAATTATTGTGGCAGTCGATCACGGACCGATCGTACTCTTCGAAGTCCCGCTTGAATGCTTTGTGCAGCGGCAGCGGGTCGGTGAGAAAGTGGCCGGAGCGTTCCTTATCCCCGAGGCGCTCGAGGATGATCTCCTCGCGGGCCTGGACCCAGATGACGATGAAGCCGCCGGCGACACGCTCGGCTTCTTCGTACAGGTAGTGACGGATCTCGCGCTTGTGCAGCGTCTCGTCGACGATGATGTGCGGGTGCTCGCTGACCAGCTCCTCCACGTCGGCGACGACCCGGCGGAACAGCTGGCGACGGATCGCGTCACTGAAAGGTATCCCCTCGGCGATGTTCCGGTCGTAGTCGGGGTCCTGGCGAAAGACTTCCTTCTTGACCTCGTCCACGGCGTAATACGGAAAGCCGAAGTGATCGGCCAGACCCCTGGCGACCGTCGACTTTCCGGCCCCGATGACACCGCCCACGAAAATGATCATGGCGCACCCCGCTGCACGGCAATACCTTGAATATCTTCGTGAATTTCGCCCGCAACGCCATCCGCAATTTCCCTCATTATTCGCTATTCAAGCTACAATCGCGGCATGCTCGTGCAAGGCACACTCATTCACGCGCCGACGCCAGGCGAGGTGGAGATCGTCGACAATGCGCTGGTTTCGGTCGATGCGGCCGGCACGATCGTCGAAATACTTGCCGACGCCGAGCCACCCGCCTCCGACGAACTCGTGACGCTTCAGCCGGGGCAATACCTCCTGCCCGGTCTCGTCGATCTGCACATCCATGCGCCGCAGTGGCCGCAGATGGGCAAAGCCCTGCACCTGCCGCTCAACGACTGGTTGCAGCAGTACACGTTTCCGCTGGAAGCCAGGTACGCCGATCTCGGGTTTGCCCGCACAGCCTACGAGTCGCTGGTCGACAACCTGTTGGCCAACGGCACGACGACGGCTACCTACTTCGGAACCATCCACCTCGAGGCGACGAAGCTGCTCGCGGATATCGCGGTCGCGAAAGGCCAGCGTGCCGTGATCGGTAAAGTTACGATGGACAGCGTCGATGAATGTCCCGACTTCTACCGTGATGCGACGACCAGCGACGGGCTGGAACAAACCCGGGCGTTTATCGACTATGTCAATGGTCTCGGCAGCGATCTCGTGCATCCTGCCGTTACGCCGCGCTTTATCCCCAGCTGCACGGATCAGATGCTCGAGGGACTGGGTCGAATCGCCGCTGAATACCGCTGTCATGTGCAGACCCACTGCTCCGAAAGCGACTGGGAACACCGGTGCGTCATTGACAGGTATGGCGTCAGCGATACGCAAAGCCTGGACCGTTTCGGGCTCCTGACCGACAAAACCATACTCGCGCATGGCAACCTGGCCAGCGATGGCGACCTGGACACGATCCAGCGTCGCTCGAGCGGCATCGCGCACTGCCCGCTCTCGAACCTGTACCTGTCGCATGCGGTGTTCCCCGCGCGCAAGGCGATCGATCGAGGACTCAAAGTCGGGCTTGGCACGGACATCGCGGGCGGACCGAGCCCAAGCATCCTCCACAACTGCCACGTCGCCGTGACCGCGTCACGCGCGCTCGAAGATGGCGTCGATCCTGAACTCGCGGCCGACCGGCGCGGCACGCCTAATTCAAGGATCGATTACCGGGAGGCATTCTGGATGGCGACCGCCGGTGGCGGCAAAGCGCTCGGCATCGATGTCGGACTGTTCCGGCCGGGTTTCGCCTTCGACGCCATCGTCATCGATTCCCGGGTCGCCGACTCGAACCTCGTGACCTGGGACGGTCTCGATACGCCCGACGACATTCTGCAAAAGATCATCTACAACGCCGGTCGACGGAACATCGACCGTGTCTGGGTCCAGGGCCGCGAAGTCGCCGGCTACTCTTCGTTGCCGTAGTCGCCGCAAGGCTCGGAACCTGTCGCGGCATGCTGCAGGGCCGCCTTTGCAGGTTGACAGAGGTTTCGAACGGGTCGCCGACACAAATGTCGACCGTGGCGGCCTGCCGTCCGGTTCCTCCGCCGAAACGCCCCCGAGCCGCTTGCCCGGTTGGCGCCGTCCGCCCTATTTTTCTTTTGAAAATCATATAATTAAAGTTGTGCCGTGCAGTATGCGGGCACTTCTACGGCGGCTCCGTCTATAGTTCGGGAGCGAGACTGTGTATCCTCTCGGCCCTATTTTCCCGGTAGCCCGAAATCCGTGTCCCACATGTCTTATAAAATTGCCCCTGTCGTCGTATTCATTGCCCTCGCCGGCTGCACCACGTTCGGCGGAAAAGCCGGCGCGCCCGAGCTCACCGAAACCGAGGTTCCGGAGCCGATGGCCGTCGCGCCTGTCGAGGTCGTCGAACCCGACCCGGCGCCCGGGCAGTGCGAGCTGTTGCTGGAGAGTCTCCGCGAAATTCAGCCACTGCTGGACGGACTGGACGAATCACTGAACGCGCAAGCGGACCGTATCGACGCAGTGGTCGCCGATCTGAATCGTCCGGTCCCGGAACCGCCGGCGCTGGTCTGTCCGCCCAATATGAACGGGACGCTCGGTGGCAAGGAGATCATCGGCGCCATCGAGTGGGTCTACATGGATCCGCCGGGGCGCCACTTCCGGGCACGCGTCGACAGCGGTGCGGAAACCTCGTCGCTGAGCGCGAGCAACGTGGTCGAATTCGAACGCGACGGGGATGACTGGGTGCGCTTCACGTTTCAGCACGACAGCACAAATGAAGCCGTGGAATTCGAACTGCCGATCAAGCGCGCCGTGCGCATCCGCCAGGTATCGTCCGAGGAACCGGAGCGTCGGTTCGTCATCGAACTGGACATCCGCCTGGGTGATCAACTCCAGACGACGGAATTCACGCTGACTGATCGCGGGCGCATGACCTACCCCATTTTGCTCGGCAGGGCTTTCCTGATGGATCTCTACGTCGTCGACGTGTCCCGGTCATACACACATGAGCGATACGACGCGAGTGACTAGATGAAGCACTCGCCTGCCCGAACCCGTCGACTATCGTTGCTCGCCATCGTGATGTTGCTGATGGCCGTCGGCCTCGGTCAGGCATTCCATCGTCATTACGTCTTCGAAGTGCCCTGGGTCCCGGGCAGCGACCAGGCGACCTGGTCCATCGAAGCCCGGGTCCAGTTCTTCGCGCGCGGCGAACCCGTATCCGTGAGACTTCGGCGTCCGGCCGATCAACCCGGCTTCGCACTGCTGGATGAAACCGGGGCCTCCCCCGGTTACGGATTGAGTTTCATGGACGGCAACGGATCACCGATCGCGGAATGGACCGTTCGTGAAGCGACAGGGCGGCAAACCCTCTTCTACAGGGCTGAAGTGCTCGAGCGCGACAGCGACACGGGCGATTTCGGTGATGCTCCGCCGCCGCTCGAAGTCGCCAACTGGGAAGAACCCTATCGTACGGCAGTCGATTCGATTCTCGATCAGGCGATCAGCCTGTCGGCCGATCCGTTTTCGCTGACGCGACAGCTGATCGCCCAGTTCAATGCCGGCGACCGCGCTCAGAACGAACAGCTATTGCTGGACAACGCAGGGCGCGAAGGCCTTACGGGGTTGCTCGCCCGCATGTTGCAGAGCCGCGGTATCCATGCGACGACCGCCTGGGGCCTGGTGCTCGAAGACGGCCGACGACGTCAGCGCCTGAAGCCGCTCCTGCGCGTCTGGTCGGACGAGCGTAGCGAGATATTCCCGCTGGGCCTGGAACAAAGCGAACGACGCCTGCCACTGCTCGTCTGGCAACCGACGGATACTTTCGTCCTCGACGTGACCGGCGGATTCGCCTCCGATCTCAGTTTCTCGATGCTTCGGTCGGAGTTGACGAACTACGGCCAGGTCGCCAGTGCGCTCGGCGAGGCCAGCGACTGGCTGGGCTTTTCGATCCATGCATTACCGATTGAAGAGCAGGCGATGTTCAAGACGATCCTGCTGCTACCGATTGGCGCGCTGGTCGTCTGCATTATGCGGATCCTGATCGGCGTGCGAACGTCCGGCACCTTCATGCCTGTATTGATTGCGCTTGCCTTTATACAGACGACTCTCATCACCGGCCTGATCGGCTTCCTGCTGGTCGTCGCCGTCGGATTGATGATCCGAAGTTACATGTCTCACCTGAACCTGCTGCTCGTCGCGCGAATATCGGCGGTGATTATCACCGTTATTACAATCATTGCGCTGTTCAGCGTATTCAGTTACCGGTTCGGCTTGACGGAAGGACTCAAAATAACGTTCTTCCCGATGATCATTCTCTCGTGGACGGTCGAGCGGATGTCGATCCTCTGGGAGGAGGAAGGCTGGCGCGAAGTCGCCGTTCAGGGATCCGGTAGCCTGATTACTGCTGTCGTTGCCTACCTGGCAATGACGAATCCGCTGATCCGGCACCTGAGCTTCAACTTTATCGGACTGCAATTCGTGGCGCTTGCCCTCATCATGCTGCTCGGCAGCTACAGCGGCTATCGCCTGCTGGAACTCCGCAGGTTCAGCGCGTTCGGGGAGAGATCATAGATGGCTATCTCTCCACGCAGACTCAGGGAACTCGGCGTCATCGGCATGAACGACAGGAATATCAACCTGATCGCCGAGTTCAACCCGCGACGGCTCTTCCCGCTGGTCGACAACAAGCTAAAGACAAAGTTGCTGGCGGCGGAAAAGGGCGTGGAAACACCCAGACTGATCGGCGCGTTCAAGACGCAGCATGACATCAAGCGCCTTGCCGATGTCGTTGGCGGACACCGCGGGTTCGCGATGAAGCCTGCCAAAGGTAGCGGCGGCAAAGGCATCCTCGTCATTGCGGAGCAGCGCGAAGACATGTTTCTGAAGACCAATGGTCAGCCACTCGCGCTCGAAGACGTCACTCGCCATGTCTCCAATATCCTGTCGGGGCTCTATAGCCTGGGCGGCGCACCGGATGTCGCGATCGTCGAGGAACTCATCAGGCCGCATCGGGAATACCGTGACCTGTCGGTCGAGGGCGTTCCGGATATCCGGGTCATTGTCTATCGCGGTTTCCCGGTCATGGCGATGATGCGCCTGTCGACGCGGGTCTCCGATGGTAAAGCCAATCTCCACCAGGGCGCCGTCGGGCTCGGGCTGTCGCTGCCGGATGGTCGGCCGGTCAATGCGATCCAGTTCGATCGCATCATCTGGGAGCATCCCGATACGGGCGCCGATCTCATGGCCATACGCATACCGAAATGGATCGGTCTGCTGGAGCTGGCGGCCCGCTCGGCGGATGCAACGGGCCTCGGTTATATCGGCGCCGATATCGTCGTCGACAGGGAGCGAGGTCCTCTGCTCCTCGAACTCAATGCGCGGCCCGGCCTCGCAATACAAATTGCAAACCGTCAGGGCCTGGCGCCACGCATCAAGGCGATCAATACGCTGCCGGCGCGATGCTTCAATGAGTCGGCAACCGATCGTGTCCAGCGAGCGACGGATCTATTCGGTGCCGGCCAATTACGACTCGACCTACCCGCGGATCGCCGGCGCTCGCGACGGATAAACCTGGCGCGTTAAGTCAAATCGTCGAGCCTTCCCCGTCCGCCGTCTGTCTCCATTCCAAGACACATTTCAGCCTGGAAGCCGCTTGAACGCAGGAATGTGACCGTCGTCACGATTTGTCGGGCCCCAGTGGCTACCATCGTGAAGCGGTCAATCCGCGCTATGGATTCTGGCGTTTCCAAGGGCTTCGGGCGACATGAAAATTGCGCACTTTATAAAAGGTGTTCTGACCTTCGCGGTGGCGACGGTCAGCGTTGCCGGATGTAACGTCGAAACTTTCGAGGACGGCGTCGCGAAATTCAACGCGGGCAATACCCAGGTACCGCCGCCCCCTGCGCCGCCGCCACCGCCGCCACCTCCGCCGCCTCCGCCGCCACCGCCGCCGCCTCCGCCTCCGCCGCCGGTGTTCGGGCCGATCTATTCGGAAATCCAGGCGGCCGTATTTACGCCTTCCTGCGCGACCTCGGGGTGTCATTCCGGGGGCGCGCCCGCCGGAAGCCTGAATCTCGAAGCCGCGAACAGTTATGCCGAGCTGGTGGGCATACCGAGCTCGCAGGACGCAGGCATCCTGCGGGTGGCTGCCAATGATCCGAACAACAGCTACCTGATCCAGAAGCTGGAGGGTACGGCCGGCACCGGGACCGTCATGCCGCCGCCGCCGGCCAGCCCGCTGGACGCAAACAGCATCCTGACGATCCGTAACTGGATCGCCGCCGGCGCCATCGACGACCGCGTTGTTCCGGCGGCGCCTGTGCGGGTCACGTCGCTGTCGCCGATGCCGAATCAGAACCTGCAGACGCAGCCGACCCAGATCGTCGCTGGCTTCAGCCGCGAACTGAACGCAATGACCGTTGACGCGACGACCTTCACGCTGACCGCGAGTGGCGGCGACGGAATATTTGGTGACGGCGATGATGTACCGATCGCAGCCGGCACCGGTGGGGTCTCGGTCCCGGCGATGAATCCGTCGAGCGCGATCTTCGATTTGACCAACGTCGTCCTCGGCGACGATACCTACCGCGTAACGCTCGTCGGCAGCGGCGGCGCGCCGATACAGGACCTGGACGCGAATGCGCTCGATGGCGAGTTCGGCGGCTTGTTCCCGTCGGGCAACGGCGTCGCCGGCGGCGACTTCGTGGCGCAGTTTGTCATCGCGACGCCGATCGTGCTCGGCCCGACGCTCGACCAGATCCAGGCCATCATCTTCACGCCGACCTGCGCCACCAGCAACTGTCACACGGGTGCAGGGGCAGCTGGCGGACTGAACCTGAGCGACGCCGACACGAGCTTTTTGGAGCTGGTCGGCGTACCGAGCTCGAGCGATGCCGCCATCCTGCGCGTCGCACCGTTCGATCCCGACAACAGCTACCTGGTGCAGAAACTGGACGGCACGGCGCTGCCGATCATGCCGCCGCCCCCGCGGCAACCGCTGCAGGCGGCCGAGCTGCAGGCGATCCGCGACTGGATCATGAACGGCGCGGATCGCAATAACTAGGTCAACAATCGACCCGCGCACCGTTTGACAGCGCCAAAACCGCGAAGCACAGTGATACCGTGACGGACTGGCGGGAGGTCGCCAATGCTGCAGCGGCTGGTCATCGCGCTGAACCGGGTCATCACGAATACGTTTTTTCGCCGCATCGAGGTGGCGGGCATCGAGAACGTGCCTGCAGACGGCCCGGTGATCTTCGCCGGCAATCATCCGAACGCGCTGATGGACGGCTGGTTGCTCACGGCCAGGTGCGGTCGGTGGCCGCTGCACTTTCTCGCCAATGCCAGGTTATGGGACTACAGGTTGCTCAGGCCGCTGCTTGCCGCGTCCGGCGCCGTTCCCGTCTACCGGCGGGAGGAACACGGCGGCGAAGTCGACAATCAAAAGGCGTTTCAAAGGATCTATGAAGTCCTTGAATCCGGTCAGTGCATCGGCATCTTCCCGGAGGGCATCAGCCACGTAGAGTCGCAGCTGGTCAAACTGAAAACCGGCACGGCGCGGGTCGCCCTCGAGTTAGCCGCCCGGGGCAGGGCGATCGCGCCCATCGTCCCCTGCGGTCTCAACTACATCCATCGCCACCGGTTCCGGAGCCAGGTGCTGATCGAATTCGCCGAGCCTGTTCTTGTCGACGATGACTGGCTCGATCGTTACCGAAACGATGCACAGCGTACGGTCGTCGAGCTGACCGATGTGCTGGCCGATGCACTGCGTCGCGTCACCGTCAACGCGCCCGACTGGCGCACGTTACGACTCGTCCAGGCGGCGCGACGCCTGTACAAACCGTCGACAGCTGAACTGACGCCCGCCCAGTACAGTGAACTCAATCGCCGCTTCGTCAATCAGTACGTCAAAGACATGGAAAAAGGCGACGCCGAGTTACAAACCCTGACTGCGGATATCGAGGACTACCAGGCACGGATCGACATGCTGGGCCTCAAGGACTACCAGCTACGCTCGCCGGTCAGTCCCGGCTACGCGTTGCGAAAAATCATGCTGCGGCTGCTGACGATGTTTGCGCTCTTGCCGCTCGCCATTCCCGGCGCAATCCTGCACCTGCCCATCGGCTGGGTGGCCGCAATGGTCGGTGAGCGCTTCAGCTACGAGACGGACGACATCGCCACGCTCAAGGTGTTCTCGACGATCCTGTTGTTGCCGCTGCTCTACCTGGCGATCGCGATACTGGTCGGCAACGCTTTCGGTTTCTGGCTGGGCCTCGCAACCTTGATCGCGCTGCCGTTCAGCTTCCTGCTCTCCGTGCGCCTGATCGAGGCGGAATTCGGCTTGTTCTACTCGGCGCTATCCTTCGCAAGGCTGACGCGCCTGCGTCGTGAAGTGGATGATCTGCGGCTAATCCGTGCTGACCTGGTCACCCGTGTCCGCGAACGCGTCGAGCAACGGATCGATCCGGACATGGAGCGGATTTTCACCAGTAAAGATTTTTCCGACGTACGCAGTGAACAGCAATGAAACCCGGGGGTGTCAGCTCGGCGCTTTAGCGCTCATTATCTGCGCCGAAGCGACATTCGGTTGCCTAGGGAATACCACGTATTGAGGCGCATAACGAAGCTGCTTAAATGTGAGCATACGGCTGCGGTCATTTAAAGCTCTTGCCTGATCGCATTGCCGGAGGCTTATGGAAACCAGCATTTTTCATCTGTACGTCGGCTGGATCGCCATGCTATTGGGCGTTGCTACGGGCGCTGTTCTCGGGCTCTTCTTTCACCGGGATGAATGGGCTGGCGGCTATGGTTCATTCCGGCGCAGAATGTTGCGGCTGGGCCATATCTCTTTCTTCGGCATAGGCTTTCTCAACATGCTGTTTGCCGCCACCATTCCATTGATTGCTTTACCGGGTGCAAACGTTCGTGTTGCTTCGGCTGGATTCCTGGTCGCCGTGGCGGCGATGCCGCTGTGCTGCTTTCTTTCGGCATGGAAGAAAGCAATGCGCCACCTCTTTCCCGTGCCGGTACTTGCAGTGCTGGCCGGGATTGTGCCGATCCTGCTCGGATGGCCGCAGTCATGAAACTCGGCATGGTCGCCATGAGCGGCGTCCGCGCGCACAACGAAGAGCTGACTCGCCTCGGCTTGACGCTCCCCGGATTCGTCGAGCGCAACAAGACTATTGCCTCATTACCCAGCCTGGGCTTGCTCACCCTGGCCGGCATGACGCCCGACAACATCGACGTCGAGTATGTCGAGGTCGAGGACATCGCGGACGTCGACGAGCTGCCGGGCGATTTCGATGTGGTCGCAATCTCCTCTTTCTCGGCGCAGATCAAGGAGGCATATGCGCTTGCGGATCGCTTCCGCGCCAACGGCGTGATTGTCATCCTGGGCGGCCTTCACGTAACCGCCATGCCCGGCGAGGCGCTGCAGCATGCGGACATCATCGTGACGGGCGAAGGGGAGCCGGCATGGTCCCGGGTAATGCGCGATTTGTTGCGCGGCGATTACCAGTCGATTTATGACACCACTGGGACGCCGTTCAATCTCGGCAGCTCGCCGATGCCTCGTTTCGAATTGCTGGATGTCGATCGATACAACCGGCTGACAGTGCAGACTCAGCGCGGCTGTCCGTTCAGCTGCGAGTTCTGCGCATCGTCGATCCGAATATCGCCGATCTACAAGGTCAAGCCGGTCGACCGGGTGATCGCGGAGATCCAACGCATCAAGGAGATCTGGCCGAAACCGTTCATCGAATTTGCCGACGACAATACCTTCGTCAACAAGAAACACGGAAAGAAACTGCTGCGCGCGCTCATACCGGAGAAAGTGCGCTGGTTCACCGAGTCGGACATCTCGATCGCCCGGGACGATGAACTGCTCGGTCTCATGCGGGACAGTGGCTGCGCCCAGGTGTTGATCGGCCTGGAAAGCCCGACGGCCATCGGCCTGCACGGCGTTGAACAGAAGTCGGACTGGAAGGCAAAACAGGTCGACTCCTACCTGGCAGCCATCGATCGTATCCAGAGCCATGGCATCACCGTCAACGGATGCTTTGTGCTCGGGCTCGACGGGACCGGAGTCGACAGCTTCGAGCGGGTCCGGGATTTTGTCTCTGAAAGCGGACTCTACGAGGTGCAGATCACGATCCAGACCGCATTTCCGGGTACACCACTGTATGCAAGGTTGCGCCGGGAGGGTCGGTTGCTCGACGAGACTGCGTGGGAGCTTTGCACACTGTTCGACGTCAATTTCAGACCCAGTCACATGTCGAAAGAGGAGCTGGAGCAAAACTTCGTCTGGCTGGCCAGGGAACTCTATAGCGAACACGCGTCACGCGCACGCAAAAAAGCATTTTTCAGCAATTTGCACGAAGTGAGACAACAAGAACAGGTTCAAAGAGGGGACGCGATATGAGTGTCAAAATGATCAAGCCGCTGTTTATCATCGCGGCGCTTTACGACGGTATTCTGGGCCTTGCATTTCTCATTGCACCAGTCGGCATCTTCACCATGTACGGCGTAGAGCCGCCGAATCACATGGCGTACGTCCAGTTTCCGGCATTCCTGCTGATTATCTTCGCGGTCATGTTCTACCAGGTGGCGAGAGACCCGGTTCGCAATCGGGGCCTGATCCTGTATGGCTGTGGCCTGAAAGTATCTTATTGCATGCTCGTACTGGTATATGAACTGACGTCAGGCATCTCGTCGATGTGGATTCCGTGGGCATGGGCCGACCTCGCCTTCCTGGTGCTGTTCATACTCAGCTGGCGAACCTTGAACCAGGAGGCCGCTGCTCCAGCTTAGGCCCAAGGCTTGCGTCATGCCGAGAACCAGGAATGCGTGCCGAACGCATTCCTCGGCACGGGCTCGCCCCTCGTGACGTAGTACTCGAATCCCCTGACGACGGAGTCCAGGTACTTGCGGAGCTGCGGCCGCACGCGCAGCCAGTACGGTATCCAGCGGATCACCACCGGGATGCTTTTCAATACCTGTGGACAGACCGTGATCCGCAGGGAGCAGCTGCGTTCGTCGATGGGTAAAATGCGCCACGCCACCTGCGATTGGCCGCCACCCGGCCGGCCGATCTCGAGGTCGTAGCCGACGCCCTCGTACCATTCCCTGAACCGGCGTTCGTAGACCCAGCCACTCAGGTAATGAACTTCATCGCGCGAATCGGGCCCGGCCCAGTTGCTGACGGGATTTTTTTCGCAGAACGGATGACATCGTTCCAGGTTGCCCGGACTCGATATCGCCTCCCACACATCTTCTGCGGGTGCCGCGATGATTCGTTCGACAGATACCTGCCACCCAGTGCCGGTGCGGGGCTCGTTTTGCACCTGGTCACTCTGTCCCGTTCCTGCTGCCAGCCGGGATAAAACCGTGGCTTCGGGACATGTCGTTCGATTTCATAGCGCGAAGAACGTCGCCATGATCCAGGCAGCAAGCAGCAAATATGCGGCGACTACCGATAGCTTTTGGAACAACTCGTTCCTCCACGTTGCGAGGACGATCATCAACGCGATGGCGGCAACCCGGATGGCGTTCGTCGGATCGAGTAATGGGGTGCCCACGACGTTGCTCGTGTTGAAGATCTGCGCCGCCAGGTAGGCCGCGGCAATCCCGAACACCCACGGCGCGTTCCTGAAATAGTAGTGCCTGATGTCGCGCTGGCCGCCCGGGATCGACGGCGTCAGCACGTACGCGAGCAAAGCCAGCAACAGGAACGGCAGCAGGAACAGGAGATTGTCGGCGAAAGTCCAGTCGGTGCGTTCATGCACCCGCCACAATCCCCACCACGCCTGGACTGCCACCAGCAGGTAAAGGACGCTCCACGCCGTATGCAGCGGGTAATGCTCGACCTCGTCGCGAAATCGAATCTGGTCGCCCCAGCCGGAGAGCACCCCCGACACCCCGAGCGCCAGGACGATCGAAATGAATACGGAGAGAAATTCGAAATGCGTCATGACAGCGGAGACAAGTCGTGGCCCGGACCTCTACTCGTCCTCGTCGAAACGCTGGTAGTGCTCGACGTACATCGCCTCAACGAGCGGCGCCTCGTCCTCGGTGACCGCCGGGTTGTCCCAGTCATCGCCGCAAAACGCCTTGATCGAATCCAGGTCGCGCCACAGGGTGACCATCGTGAATTCCCGCTCGTTGTTCTCGAACGGATGTCCGGCGACGTACTCGAGCATGCCGTCCGAACCCTTCAACCAGGGGATGGACTGCTCCCTGACCATCTTCTTGAAATCCTCGACCCGACCCTCACGGATCAGCGCACGAAATACTCGAAGGATCATTCGAACACCTTTTTCGAAATGAAGTTTTCTTGTGCCGAAAACGGAATGCTAACCGAGGGTCAGGCTCCACTCCCGAAAGCCTTGGCTTTCAGTTCCTCTATATACTCCCTCGCGAATCTCTCGGCCTCCTCGGGAGAGGGCGGGATACCGCCCTCCTTCGCTGATGCATCCTGTATTTCATCGCGGCTGTTGATCCGCGGGAACGCAACGTCGGGGACGGGGACCTCGAGGAATTCGCAAAGCGGCGCCCAGCCTTCTTTCGGCGAGAAGACCAGCAGCCTTGCCGCCGGAAGTGAGTCAATCACTTCCTGGTTACGGCGCTCGAACCAGTCCGTCATGAAGGCACGATCACGCACCTTGTCTCCAAACGCGTCGAATATGGCGCCTTGCATCATCGCTTCAGTCGGCGTCCCCTTGAGTGAATCGTGCATCTGGTCGGAGAAAATCGTCTCGGTGACCGAATCGAACCAGTTGTTGGCATCGCGGACCGTGAGTACCACTTTGGCATCGGGGTAATAGTCAGCCAGTTCGCGCCAGTAGCTGGCTGCCGGATAATCGGTTGTCGACTGGTAGCCGTCGAATACCGAGTCCCAGTCCGGCTGGCCGGCAATCACATCCAGCCACAACGGGACGTTTCGCCGGGCGCCTGCGAAGACTTCCGCCATGTGATAGCAGGGCCCGAAGCCGAGATGCTCGAGCCCGAACTTCAAGGAGAAGGTTGCGGTCCGACCGAGCCCGGCTCCGATAACCTTCAATGGCATGGCTATTCTCCCCTCAGCGTTCGAATAGCGGCGATTCGAAGCCCTGATTGACCTTATTTGACGACTGCATTGTGCCTGCTGCGGCCGTCCCCATGCATTGTAGACGATTGTCCGAAATAAGGGCCGGATTGACGTTCAATGGCCGGCGGCGACTTGCTACCATTCATGTCCGGGGAAAAAGAGAGCCATCATCGTGAGTATGGACAGTGAGTGCGTTGACGTCCTGATCGTCGGGGCCGGCATTTCCGGCATCGGCTCTGCATGGCACCTGGCCGACAAGTGTCCCGGCAAGCGCTACCTGATCCTGGAGGCGCGCGAGTCGTTCGGCGGCACCTGGGACCTGTTCCGTTATCCCGGCATTCGCTCGGACAGTGACATGTATACGCTCGGCTTCAACTTCAAGCCGTGGAAGGACGGCAAGGCGATCGCCGACGGACCGTCGATCATGCACTACCTCGAGGAGACGATCGAAGAGAATCGCATCGGGGAACATATCCGCTACGGCCACAAGGTGGTCGCTGCCGACTGGTCGAGCGACGACGCCTGCTGGACCGTCACGGCCGAGAGGACCGGCACCGGCGAGCGACTGTCGATACGCGCCGGGTTCCTGCTGATGTGCTCCGGCTACTACAACTATGCGCACGGCTACCTGCCCGAGTTCGCGGGTAGTGACCGGTTCAGGGGCGAGACCATCCACCCGCAGTTCTGGCCGGAGTCGCTCGATGTGACGGGCAAGAAGGTCGTCGTCATCGGCTCCGGCGCGACCGCAGTCACCTTGATCCCGGAGCTCGCGGAGACCGCGGAACATGTCACGATGCTGCAGCGCTCGCCGACCTATATGGTGTCCATGCCGGACACGGACTGGATCGCCAACCTGCTGCGCAAGCTGCTGCCCGAGAAACCCGCCTACCGGATCATCCGCTGGAAGAACATCCGCTTCCAGCAGTTCGTCTACCGGCAGACCCGCAAGTCGCCGGAGAAGGTGCGCAACAAGTTACTCAAGCTTGCGCAGAAGGAACTCGGTCCCGACTGCGACTTCGAGACGCACTTCGTCCCCAGGTACGATCCTTGGGACCAGCGTCTCTGCCTCGTGCCGAACGCCGACTTCTTCCATTCGGTTCGCGACGGCAAAGCAAGCGTTGTCACGGATACGATCGATACGTTTACCGAGGGCGGCATCCTGCTCGAATCGGGCAGGGAGCTCGAGGCCGACATCATCGTCACCGCGACGGGCCTCGAACTCGAAGTGCTGGGCGGCGCAGCCTTCACGGTCGACGGCAGACAGGTCGAGTTTCCTGACACCTGGTCCTACAAGTCGATGATGTTCTCGGACGTGCCGAACCTTGTGTCCACCTTCGGTTACATCAATGCGTCGTGGACGCTGAAGTCCGATCTCACCTCCGAATTTGCCTGCCGCGTCATCAATCACATGGACGCGACCGGCACGCGGATCGCCGTGCCACGCCTGCGCGACGAGGACAGGGACATGCCGGCCGACGACTGGATCAAGGAATTCTCGTCGGGATACATACAGCGCAATATGCATCTCCTGCCGAAACAAGGCGACCGGCCGCCGTGGCTCAACACGCAAAACTATGCCGCTGACCGCAAGATCATCCGTGAAGGTCCGATCGATGACGGTGTACTCCAGTTCAGCAACCCGGAAACATCAGCCTCGATTCGACTCGAAAGCGACGCCGCCTGAAGCCAGGGGATAGCGCGGCAGGTGTTCACCCAGCTCAGGATCGCCGCCGGCCGCCGGCCGATGACGGTCGGAGAGGCACGCATCTCGGCCGTCGTCGGTCTCGTCCTCAGCCTGCTGTTCCTGGCCGCGATCCTCGAGGAATTCACGCCGCAGAAACTCAGCATCGTCTTTTACATCCTGTTCTGGGTGCCGATGCTGATCCTCCATGAACTCGGCCACGCCGTCATGGCGCGCGTGCTGGGCTGGCGGGTCCGCGAGATCGTCATCGGCTTCGGTCGGACCCTGTGGGAACTCAGGTACGGCGAAACCCTGATCAAGATCAAGATGGCGCCGATCGAAGGATACGTATTGCCGGCCCCGGTCGACCCCGGCAACGTGCGTTTGAAGAGCATGTTGATCTACGCTGCGGGCCCGGGCGCCGAACTCGTGCTGCTCGCGTTCCTGATCGCGATATTCGGCTGGGACACGGTGTTCAACGATGCCGACCAGCTGTCGCTGATCGCGTTGAAGACGCTCGCGATCGTGATCATCGTCGGCGCCGGATTCAATCTCCTGCCGTTCCGGTCCGAGGGCGCCGTCAGCGATGGCCTCGGCATCCTGTCGAGCCCGTTCCTGGCGGACGAGATGATCGAGATGCGGCTGCTCACGTTCGAGATGCGCGAAATCCAGTCACTGCTCAACAGCGGTCGCGCCGGCGAAGCCGTCACCCGGATCCGGTTGCTGCAGCAGCAATTTCCGACGAATGCCTGGCTCGCCCTGATGCTGGCCACGGCGCTGGCGGGGGACGGCAAGACAGACGAGGCGAGACAGTACGTCCGCGACAAGCTCGCGCCGGGCGGCTTGCCGGACGATGTGCGCCGCACGTGGCTTGCGATCCAGGCGGAGATCGAACTCGAGAGCGACGAAGCCGATTATCTCGTCCTCGACCTCGCCCTGCAGAACGCGCTCAGGGTAACGCCGGACGCACCGGACCTGCTCGCCATCCGGGGGGCATCCTGGGTGATGCGCGGCCGCTACGAAGACGGCGGCAATCTGCTGGAAATCGCCTGGCGCAAGAACGACGGCTCGGCTGACGACCCGATGATGCTTGCTTACCTGGCGATTGCGGCGCGCAAGCTCGGCGAAGCCGGTGCCGCCGCCCATTTTCGCGAGGCTTTTGAACAAACCAATCGTTCGCTCGCTCTAAAGCAACGAGTGGACGCAATGACCCGGGAATTGCCATGAGACGAAGCGGATGAACGGCGCACTGCTCGCCATGGCGCTGACCCTGACGGGCGCGATCGACCTGCAGCCGCTGGTGGACTCGATTCTTGCCGAACAGGACGTGCCGGGAATGAGTGCCGTGGTCACGCACCGCGATGACGTCGTATTCGCCGGCGGGAGCGGTGTCGCGGACATCGAGTCGGCGCAATCGATGACGGCCGATACCGTGTTATACGCGGGATCGCTGTCCAAGGTATTTACCGCGGTACTCGCGCTGAAACTCGTCGAAGACGGCGAGCTCTCCCTCGACGACCGCGTTACCGGCATCGCCGTGCACGACGATGCCGAAATCCGTCTCGACGAGCTGCTGACACATTCATCGGGCCTGGTCCGCGAAGGTGACTTCGGCTACTGGTTCAGCGCCGACTTCCCGGATACCGCATCGCTCGCCGCATTCCTGCGCAGCACCGAGCTGCTGACGCTGCCCGGGCAGCGCGTGCGTTACTCGAACATCGGCTACGCGGCCGTCGGCATCGTCATCGAGGATGCGACCCGTCTCAGCTATCACGACGCGCTGCGCCGGCACGTACTCGAGCCGCTCGAGCTCGATGCCAGCGGCTCGCCGGGACCGGCAGTCGCCATTGCCGCAGGCTATACGCCGAAAGGCCGGCAGATTCCGAGCGCCGAGCGGCCATTCGCGGGCGTTGGCCGGCAGGTGGGCGAACGATGGCGGCGCGACTATCACGATGCCAAAGCCATGAGCCCGGCATTCGGCATCTACACGACGGCCGCCGACATGGGCCGCCTGGCCCGGTTCCTGCTCGGCTACCGGGGCCAGCTGCTGTCCGACGAGCGACGCGCGTCGCTGCTCACCCCGCAGAACGGCAGCCGCACGTTCGGCCTCGGGGCAGGCACGTTCCGCGACCGGCCGATCGCGCGCCACAGTGGCTGGTTCGCCGCGCACAAGTCGCACCTGCTGATCGATCTCGATGCAGAGATCGCGGTCGTCGTCCTCGCCAACAGCGACAACGCCGATCCCGGCAGCGCTGCGAGAAGCTTGCTGGGCGCCGTGCTGGATAGCGACAGAACAGACGATTCAGTAAACTGATTTTCCTATGGCAGGCGGATTCGCAAAAGACGGTGCAGTGCAGGAGCAGATCGACGCGACCATCGAGGACGCCGTCAATCGCGCGCGCGATCGCCTGCCGCGAGGCCCGAGCCTCTCGCATTGCGAGAACTGCGATGCCGGGATTCCCGAAGCCCGTCGCGAGGCTATACCGGGCGTGCGGCTCTGCGTGCAGTGCCAGTCCGAGGAAGACAGGAAGGCCGAGACGTTCAGCGGCTACAACCGACGCGGCAGCAAAGACAGCCAACTGAGATAGACACCATGAAAAAGATCCTGATGGCGCTCGTCGCGCTTTCCCTGGGCACGGTCGCACTCGGCGATCATCATGAGGAACAGGCGATCGGCGAACTGATCGACAACTTCCACGCCGCCGCCGCGGCAGCCGACATGGAGCGCTATCTCGGCTACATGACCGACGATGGCGTCTTCATGGGCACCGACGAATGGGAACGCTGGCCCAAGCGTCCCGACTTCACCGACTACGTCGCCGGGCGCTTCGCGGGTGGCACGGGCTGGACCTACCGCTCGGTCGACAGGGCAATCATGCTGGCGGATTCCGGCGATACTGCCTGGTTCGACGAAGTCATCTTCTCCGAAACGAATGGCCGGTTTCGCGGCACGGGCGTCGTCGTCAAGTCGGAGGGCGAGTGGAAGATCGCGCATTACGCGATGTCATTCCTGATCTTCAACGAGAACTGGCCGGAAGTGGTCGAGCTGACCAGGAAGACCGCCGCAGAAAAAGCGGCGAACTAGCCTTCCAGCTCTGTCAGTTTCTCCAGCCATTCGTCGCGACTCGCGACGATGTCGTCGATGCTCGTTACGTCGAACACGAACGGGTAGCGTTCCAGCGTGTGGACATGCGCCTCGGGGTTGTCGGCGCAGCAGTCCTCGACCACGCTCACGAGATAGCCGCGCTGTGCAGCAGACGCGGCCGTCAGTAACACGCACACCGACGTCACGAGCCCCGCGACCAGGACGTACCGCTTGCCATTAGCCTGCAGCCACGCCTGCAGTTCGTCGTTGAGGAAACCGTCGAATGTCTGCTTGACGATCACCGGCTCATCGCCGGATTCGGACGCATACGCGAAGATCTTCGCGCCTGCGGAATCCTCGACGCAGGGGATCTCGCCGTCGAGGCGATAACGGACCATCCAGTCGGACTGGTCCTTGCGGAACTGCGCGCGCAGGTGCACGACGTCGATACCCTGGTTCCGGCACAGCGCCAGCAAGGTCGCTACGTTCTTGTCAAACTCGGGAAAAGCGATCGGCATGCCCTCGGTCCAGAAATCCTTCTGGACGTCGATCAGCAAAAGCGCGAACGGATCCCACTCACCCGCCTCGTCGGACATTGGTGTCACCATGTCTGTTGTACAGCAATCTCGTCACAAGCTACTCCGAAGAGATGCGCAATGCCACCCGAAATCCCGCGATGCCGCGTTGCGCTGGGCTCAGCGCTGCTTGCGCCGCTCGAGGTCCAGCAGCGTGCGCTTGCGCTCGACCCCCCAGCGATAGCCGCCGAGATCGCCGTCACCGCGCAGAACACGGTGACAGGGCACGAGCACGCTGACGCGATTCGCGCCGCAGGCCGAGGCTGCCGCGCGTACCGCCTTCGGCTTGCCGATGCCGGCCGCGACCTCGCCGTAGCTCACGACCTCGCCATCCTTCACGCCGAGCAGGAACCGCCAGACCCTGAGCTGGAATGCCGTGCCCCGCAGGTCCAGCGGCAGGTCGGGACGTGGCGCCTCGTTCGCCAGGTGCCGATCGAGCGCCTCGATCCAGGCGTCCAGCGCCGGGGAATCCTCCGCGGCCGACGGCGTCAATGTGGCGCCCGGGAATTCCTGCTGCAGCTGCGCCAGCAGCGCGTCCCGGCCCTCGCCGAACTGCGCGAAGCAGACGCCACGGCCGGTCGCCGCCATCAAGAGCGGGCCGATCGCCGATTGCCGATAGGCGTAGCAAATCTGCTCGCCTTTGCCGCCCGAGCGATAGGCCGCGGGCGTCATGCCCATGTTGCGCGCCGCCTCTCCATAGACCCGGCTGGTGGAACCGAAACCGGCGCCGAAGATCGCCCCGGCGACATCTTCGCCATCCTTGAGCGCATCCTTGAGCAGCTCGAGCCGCGCAGCATCCTGGTAGGACTTCGGCGATACGCCGAAAGTCGCCTTGAAGACTTTCTGGAAGCGGCCTGCCGAGAGCCCGGTCTTCTTCGCGAGCTCTGCGAGCGTCAGTCGCTCGTCCGCATGCGTCTCGATGTACCGTGCAATGTCGACGAGCTTCTCGACATCCCGGCCGAACTCGTCGGGATGACATTTCCGGCAGGGTCGAAAACCTGCAGCCCCGGCAGCGTCCGTGTCTGCGAAGAACCGGATGTTCTCCACTTTCGCGGGCCGCGCCGGGCACGACGGTCGGCAGTAGACGCCGGTCGTCACGACGGCGAAAAAGAAGCGCCCATCGTATCTGGCATCGCGACCGCGAATCGCCGCATGCATCTGCTCGGCGGAAGGAATGGTCAGTTGCAGTCGATCAGTCATTGCTTCAAGCATGGCGTTTGCCCAGGGTAATCTCGCATACCCGCATTAAACGCGTCGCCGGTTGCCGGTCCTATCCGATTCCTGTCGTCCAATCGGAAAAAAGAATGGCTGAAAAAAGGCTATATTAGTAGGCGCCGTTGACGGGGACAGCGGCGCCCGAATCACTGATAACACGAATACAACAACAAAACGAGGAGGTCGGGATGCAATTACCCATAACGGCACTTTACGCGGGGATACTGGCCATTTTCGCCCTGTTCCTGAGCTTCCGCGCCGGCGCCCGGCGCGGCAAATCGGGAGTCTCCATTTTGTATGGCGATCCGATCAACTGGGAGCTCGCGGAGCGCGTGCGGGCGCACCAGAATTTTCTCGAGTACGTGCCGATCCTGCTGATCCTGATGGGCGTGTCCGAGCTGAACGGCGCATCGTCGACGATGCTGCATTCCGTCGGCGCGCTGCTGGTCATCGCGCGGGTGGCGCACATGATCGGCCTGCGGCACGACAACATGGCGCACATCGGCCGGGCGATAGGCGCCGGCGGCACCGCGCTGCTGACCCTGGTCATGGCGATCTACACGATCTGGATCGCGGTCGCCTGACCCCGATCGCAGCCGGGGCGAGGACCTCGACGTCCGGGTCCTGGCAGGACGCGATGCGCTTCGTGGACGCCGGCGCCTGGTCGCCAGAGCGCCGCTGAAGTTACGCGCGGCCGCCGCACCGTGAGGCGAGCGAGCCTGCCACGAAGCGATACGGCCGGTGCGCGTCTTCGCCGGCATACGCGACGCCGATACGCGGACCCGCCTCTATCGTGGCGGGCTCGATGCCGTGATCCTCGATCCAGATTCGCTCGCCGCCCAGATCGGTGCCCGTCATCTTCGTCCTGATGCCGAGCGCCTCGGCAAACGTGCCCGGACCGGCCATCAGCCTGGCGTCTTCCCGCGACTTCCGCCGCCGGGACAGCATCTCGTCGACGCCTTCGAGCGGCATGCCGGCGCGCACGAGCACCGCATGCGGCGTGCCCTCTGCGGCCGTGACGACATTGAAGAGATGATGGATGCCATAGCAGAGATAGACGTAGGCGATACCGCCGGTGCCGAACATCGGTTCGGTCCTCGCGGTGCGACGCCCGCCGAAAGCGTGACTGGCGCGATCGTCGACGCCCGCATAGGCCTCCGTCTCGGTGACGATCGCGCGGGTCGTAACGCCGTCGATACGGGTTGCGAGCACCTTGCCGAGCAGTTCGCGGCTGATGCCGACGACGTCGTCGCGCAGGTAGAAGTCGTGGCTCAGTTTGGCAGGCGCATGGGCCGCTGAAGCCGCTACGGCAGTTTGCATGGCGCGTAATCGGTCAACCGCTTACCGCGAGCGCAGGACGCGGCCCGGGCGAGCGCCGGTCATCTCGGCATTGAGCAATACGGCCTGTCCCGCGACGAAGACGTGCTGCGCGCCCTTCGCATACTGGTGCGGATCCTCGAACGTTGCGGTATCGATGACCTCATCGGGGTCCAGCACGGCGATATCGGCGATTGCCCCTTCCTCGATTCGACCGCGATCGGACAGGCCGATGCGATCCGCCGGCAGCCGCGCAACTTTATGGATCGCCGTGTGGAACGGCATCAGGTTTTCCTCGCGGACATAGCGGCCGAGCACGCGGGCGAACGTGCCGTAGTTCCGTGGATGCGGTACGCGCTCCGACGGTCCCTCGATACCGCCGTCGGAAGACGGCATCGTGACCGGGTGCGCCATGATGCGTTTGACGTCTTCCTCGTTCAGCGCATGAAACACGGCGCTGCAGTTGCCGGCTGCCACCAGGTCCATCAACAGGTCTGCCGCGTTGCCGTGACTCACTTCCCGTTCCTGTTGCCGCAGCACCTCGGCCAGGTTCAGGCCGTTCAGCGAGGTATTGTGCGCACAGTTCGACAGGCCGACGTTGGCGGGGTCGTCACCGCCGCGATCGGTTTCGATGCGGTAGACGATGTCGTCACGCATGCGCGCGCGCTGTTCGGGGTCTGCCAGTCGCTCGAGCAGCGCGGGCCGGCCGCCGTCCAGCGCCCATCCCGGGAACAGGATCGTCAGGCTGGTCGAAGACGCCGTGTACGGGTACTGGTCGATGGACACGTCGACGCCGCGCGCGATCGCCTCGTCGACCATCCGCAGCGTGTCGACCGACTTGCCCCACATCGGCGCACCCACGACCTTGTGGTGCGTCAGCTGTGTCGGCAGATCGCCCTCTTCGCCGATTCGGATCGTCTCGGCAACGCTTTTCAGCAGGTCGAGGCCTTCCTCGCGCATGTGGCTGATGTAGATACCGTCATATTCGGCGGCGACTCTGGCGAGTTCGATGACTTCCTCGGTCGTGGCGAAGCGGCCCGGCAGGTAGATCAGTCCGGACGACAGGCCGAAAGCGCCCGCTTCCATCGCCTTGCGCACCTCGGCGCGCATCAGGTCCAGCTCCCCGGCGGTCGGTGGCCGGTCCTCCTCGCCGACGATCAACCGACGGATCGAGCCGTGGCCGACGAAGGTGCCGAAGTTGACGGCCGCGGGGTTCTCCTCGAGCGCCGTCAGCGTATCCGTGATCGGCAGCGGCGAGCCACCATCGGGACCGCCGATGACGGTCGTCACGCCCTGGCGGATCTGGTTCTCCGCGTCGGGCCAGCGGAAGATGCCTTCGGTCGGGTCGTCACGGACGGCGTGGCTGTGGATGTCGATGAAGCCGGGCACGACCGCCAGCCCACTGACGTCGAGTCTCAGATTCGCATCGCTTGCACCGAGGTTGCCGACGGCCGCGATGCGATCGCCGTTGATGCCGACATCAGCGACAACGCCTTCCTCGTCGGCGCCGGAATAAACGATTCCGCCGGCGAGGATCACATCAAAGGACGGCGCCTCGGATTCCGGCGCACAGGCCGCCAGGAGAAGGAATGCCGAAAACACTACGTATCTCATGGTCACACTCTTTCCGTATCAGTTGTCGCTCAGTTGAGCAGTCCCGGCGCCAGTGTCAATGCGACGATCGACACGATGATGACGCCGATAATGTTGAGGAACACGCCGGCGCGTACCATCTGCGGGATGCTGATCGCGCCGGTCGAAAAGACGATCGCGTTGGGCGGCGTCGCCACGGGCAGCATGAAGGCGCAGCTCGCCGCAATCGTGATCGGCACGGTCAGTACGATCGGCGGCACGCCGGCCGAGATGGCGATTGCGCCCATGACCGGCAGCAAGGTCGCCGTCGTCGCGACGTTGCTCGTCAGCTCGGTCAGGAATATCACCAGCGCCACTGAGGCGACCACCAGGACCGCGGTCCCCCAGGCGTTGAGCGGCGCCAGCTGTTCGCCCAGCCATAACGCAAGACCGGAGTCAGAAACCGCGCCGGCGAGACTCAGTCCGCCGCCGAACAGGATCAGCACGCCCCAGGGCAGTCGCGCCAGGTCTTCCCAGGTCAACAAACGGGGATTACCGGAATCTCCGCTGGGCAGCAGGAACAAAAGCATTGCGGCGGTCATGACAATGCCGGTATCCGAAATGCCGGAAATGCCGAATGCGTCGGTCACCGGCTTTCTGAACATCCACGACAGCACAAGGCAGATGAAAACGAATGCGACGCGTCGTTCGGCCGTGCTCATGCTGCCGAGTTCTTCGCGCAGCTCGTGCAGATGATTGCGCACAGCCGGGCTTGCCGGGATCACGCACGGAAACAGGTAGCGCGTAAGGACTAGCCAGGCAATCGGCAACATGACGAAGCTGACTGGAATCCCCACAAGCATCCAGCGGGCGAAACTGATCTCGATCCCGTAGTTCTCGGCCATGAAGCCCATCAGGAACGCGTTCGGCGGCGTACCGATAAGGGTGGCAAGGCCGCCGATGCTTGCCGAATAAGCGAGGCCGAGCAGCATCGCAATCTGGAAATCGTCCCGATTCTTGTCGGTGATGTCGGGTACGTTATCGCGGATGACGGCAGCCACCGAGATGACGATCGGCAGCAGCATCATCGTTGTCGACGTGTTCGTCATCCACATGCTGAGAACCGCGCAGACCAGCATGAAGCCACCGACCAGCCGCTTGCCGTCGGTGCCCGCGTGGTCGACGACAAACAGCGCGATTCTGCGGTGCAGATCCCAGCGCTCGATCGCGAGCGCCATGATGAAGCCGCCCATAAAGAGGAACACGGTCGGATGCGCATATGGAGCAGCGGCATCGCGGATGGAGGCGATCCCGAGCGGGTCGAAAATCACGAGCGGGATCAGTGCCGTCGCGGGCACCGGGATCGCCTCGGTCGCCCACCAGACGGCCATCCAGATACCTGCGGCGGCAGCCCGCCAGGCCGGATCGGGCATAACCGTCTGCCACTGGGCTGCGAGCATCATGACGACGAAGATGGCCGGACCGAGCACCCGACCGACGAGCTGGTGGTTCTGCAGGGGCCGGTTCGCCCCGGTGGCTGGAGATCCCTTGTTCATTCTTGTTGTCGTTCGTCCAAACAGTGCCTGGACATTACACCAGTTGCCGGC
>JABAOE010001314.1_pt5 | contig 41379 bp, 26 predicted proteins | sample 7062141 | NCBI WGS metagenome assembly JABAOE01 (sample SAMN14538627, study PRJNA623070) | marine sediment metagenome | biome: marine biome [ENVO:00000428]; feature: marine pelagic biome [ENVO:01000023]; material: deep marine sediment [ENVO:00002113] | place: India: Gulf of Khambhat ...
CACACAATTGAGATTCCCAGATTTTCATTCCACTGGGTTCGTAGTTGATCAGCAACAAGCTCTGATGGAAAACCTGCTGCCCCCAAGCACTCGATCTCTGGAAATCCAGCACCGTCTGGGTATCCAGCTTCTGAGAGCAATCGCCTGGATTCCGCCGCATCGAACGGCCGTGCTGCCCCTGACATATATCCCGGCAGTCCAGGAGGGACAAGGCCTCCGTCGGCAGGCGATGCAAAACCGCGCATCGCGATTTCGGCAATTGATTCGCGGTCGGTGGCGTGTGCAACTGCTTGCCGCACACGCACATCGTCGAATGGTGGACGGCGTACATCGAACAGCAAATACCCAACTGCCAGAACCGGCGAGGTGATGTATTCGCTTGCATAGGTCTGACGCGAACGATCTTGTTGTTCGGGCGACATTGTGAATAGAAACTGCACATCCGACTCATCGTCTTCGTACCGCTTGAAGAGACTCCCGTCTCCTGAGTCAAAGGTAATCTCAACCTGGTTCACATTTCCATCAAACCTGCCGTGGTAAGTCGGACTACGATCCAGAACCGCTCGATCGTCGTTCCATGAGTAGATTCTGAAGGGTCCATTCGTTACGATACGATCAGGACTCGCCCATTCGTCGCCATATTGTTCGACTACGTGTTTGGGAACTGGAAAGAAGGGTGCTACCTGAAGGAGCTGCAGGAAGTAGCCCGTCGGATGCTCCAGCGTGACCTCCAGTGTATGGTCGTCAACTGCCTGGACACCCACCTCATCAATGGGACCCTCCGCGCGCGTAAACGCATCCGCTCCGCGAATATCCAACATGTACCCGGCAGCAACAGAATCATTGGCAGGATCGAGGGCTCTCTTCCAGGCGTATTCAAAGTCACCTGCCGTAACGGGCTTTCCATCGCTCCAGTTGACATCGTCCCTGAGACGGAACCGGTATTTAAGGCCTTCCTCAAGTACTTCCCAGGACCGAGCAACATTAGGGATAACCGTTAAATCCGGGGCAATTTCGATCAACCCGCTGAAAAGCTGGTCGACCATGGATCCCGAAGTTGTGTCCTGGGCATATCCTGGATCTAGCGTGGGAGGAGGAATATTGGCAATACGCAAGGCGTGAGGCGCTTCAGGCAGTTCTTGGCGGCTGCGATCGCTGCCTGCTCGCTGCCAATAGAGGAACCCCTGCTCGTACGCCCGCCGAGACTCCTCAAACTGAAAGGCATTGTGGTAAGCGACACCGAGCTTCATTAGGGTGCGCGCGGCCCGAGCATGGTCCTCTTTTTCTTTAGCATAGTCCAATGCCAGCAGATAATTGTCGATCGCCTCCTTATGGGCGAAGAGGGCTCGGGCTTGATCGCCGGCAAGAAGCAAGTAATCCACACCCTGCTCGGTATCCCCCGCTTCGAGAAGGTGTGTCCCAAGCGCGGTGTAGTTCTCCGGATCGCGTTCCTGGAGCGCTTCTGCTGCGCGGCGATGCAGCCTCCTGCGCTGAAGGATCCGTAATCCTTCTACCAATGTCGATGGAATCAGCGCATGTGAGAAGGCAAAAAGCAGCCGTCCATTCTCCTCACGTTCCTCGATTAGCTGAGCTCGGTCCGCCTCCTCCAGAGCGACGATAACCGACTCCTCATCTGCTTCTGAGGCTTGCACTAACGTATCGAACTCGAACTCGCGCCCGAGGATTGCCGCCTGGCTCAGGACTTCTTGCGTCTCGGGTGACAGCTTGCTGACGCGAGATTGGATGGCAACTTTCACGCTTTGTGGAATTCCCAGCTCGTCCATGCTCGGACGGTGCCAGCTTCCATCTTCAAAATACAGCTTGCCGCTTTCGACCAAGGCTTTGCAGACCTCTTCGATGAAGAAGGGATTCCCGTCAGTTTCGCGGTAGATACCATCCAGGAACTCGGGCGTGATCTCATCTTGNNGCGGTAGATACCTTCCAGGAACTCCGGTGTGATCTCATCCTGGAAGAAGGAGGCCAGCAGCTCTTCAGTCTGCTCCATTGTGAGGCGGTTGAGTTTGATTCGGGTAGTCTGCGGTTCACGGCTGACGTCCGACAGCACTTCATTCAGGGGCCGTGCCTCGTCCAATTCAATCTCGCGGTAGGTCGCCAGCAGCATCACCGGCTGGCTTCCGAGTTGGCGGGCCAGATGGCGGAAGAGGCCCAGCGATCCGCTGTCTGCCCAATGCGCATCGTCCAGATACACCAGTATCGGGCTGTGCTGGCTCATTGTGGCCAGGAAAACAAAGAAACTCTCAAACAAACGATACTGGTCAGCTTTGGGATCCTCGGAGGGATTGGGAGATATGTCTGGGAACTGGGTGCGGAACTCCGGAGCGAGAGAGAGCAGATCTGCCACGACATCCTCGGGCAGGTTGAATCCGTTTTGCGATGCCTTTGGCAAGCTCTCTCTTAAAATCTGTTTAAATGGAGAGTAGGGTGGGCCGCCTTCGGCATAACTGGCGGAACCCAAAACCTGAGCTCCCGTTACTTCCGATTGCGTGATGATCTCTCTGAGCAGGCGGGTTTTTCCCACGCCAGGCTCGCCGCTGATGAGAAGTATCTGGCTCTTGCCTTCTGTAACTTCGAACCATAGCTCACGCGCCTGGTTGAACTCGCCCTCACGCCCGATCATTCGCCCGCGAACGATGCGGTCCAGAGTCGAGAGTTGCTCCGCTTCGGCTCCTGTTGTATCTAGCAGCCCCGGTTTCTGGAGGATCTCAAGCGCTTTGGCTGCTGTTGCCGGACGATCGTCGGGATCCTTCGACATGAGTTGGACGATGAGCTGATCCAGCCCCACGGGAATCTCAGGATCTTTAGCACGCGGCGGAACGACCGGCGCGTTCACGTGCTGAGAGATGATCGCCACTGGATCGCCCTGCTGAAAGGGAAGTTCCCCCGTGGTGAGCTCGTAGAGCATTACGCCCAGCGCGTATAGATCCGCCCGTCCGTCGTATTCCTTACCAAGGGCAAGCTCGGGAGCCATATAGAACACAGTTCCTTCTATCCGGCCTTCCTGAGTCATCCTCGAGGCCATCGAGCGGGCGATGCCAAAGTCCATGAGCTTCGCGTTGCCTTCCGCATCGATCAAAACATTCTCAGGCTTGAGATCTCGGTGGATGATGCCGCGCGCGTGCGCGTGGTCTAGCGCCATACAGATCTGGGATGCCATACGAACGAGATCTTTGCGACTCTCAGGCGGTTGATCGTGCAGGCTGGATCCCGCAATGAGCTCCATCACGATGTACGGAGCTTTATCCACCTCCCCGGCGTCGTGAACGGTAACGATATTTGGATGATTGAGCTGGGCGATCGACTTGGCCTCTTGCAGCAGCTGTGCCCGGCCTTCCGTTTCCATCTCGTAGCCGGTCACGACCTTCACGGCCACCTCACGCTCTAACGTTGTGTCAAATGCGCGGTGAACTGTGCCCATGCCTCCGTGACCGAGCTCTCCCTCCAGTCGATAACGATCATCAAGCGTGTTTTGGCTCATCTCGACCTATTCTTGCTCATCTATGATCACGTTTTTCCAGTCGTTCGTTATCATGGGCGATAAAGGATATTGACTGATCCATGGCTTAAGAAGCGCGTGCCCGCGATTATAGGTTAGTGGAAATATTGGAACTTCGTCGATCAGGATCTGTTGGGCCTCGGTGTACATCTGCATCCGTTCTTCCTGGTTGATGGAGCGTCGAGCATTTTCGACGAGCTCAAAATATCGAGGGTGATCCCAAACATCGAGCACCTCGACCGGTGCAATTCGAAGGAAATTATCCGGATCCGGATAATCTGCCGTCCAGGCATTGGTATAGACGTCTGGAATCTGACCACTAATGAGTTCAAGGAATCTTGGCATTTCGAGGTGCTGCCATTCTGTATCTATGCCCAAATGGTCGCTCCATTGCGAGCGGATTTGTTCCACGAGGACTTTGTGAGCCGAGAACGGGGGAGCAACACATTCGATTCCGCCAAATTCAGAATAACCAGCCTCCTTGAGCAGAGATCTAGCCCGATCGGGATCAAAGGCAGGAGCTGTGTTGGCCAAATGGCCCGGCACACCGGGTGGAACGAATCCGCCCGTGGCTGGAGAGAGCTGTCCTCTAAACGCAATTTCCGCCAACGCTTCACGGTCGATCGCAAGAGCTAGAGCCTTTCGAACGCGACCATCTGAGAAGGGCGGTCGGCTGGTGTTAAAGCATAGGAAGAGCTCGGCGAAGTATGGGATGGTCAGGTAGTCATCGGCATATTGATGCCGGGCCCGGTCCGCTTCTTCAGGGGGCAGCCAGTAGAAATTCACGTAATCTATGAGGTGATCCGCATACCACTTCAGCGGCTCACCTCCGTGTTCTTTGTAGATGAATACCTCGACCACTTCCACATTTCCATCGACAATACCGTGATAGTTTGGATTACGCTTCAATGTAATCTTCTCGCCGGGTTCCATAGCCGATAGAAGAAATGCACCATTTGTAACGATTCTATCTGCGTCGGTCCATGCCTCCCCCGCGGATTCAACGATATGCTTGGGGACTGGCATGGTTTGGCTATTGGCCAAGAGCTGAAGGAAATAGCCTGTGGAATGTTCGAGATGCACTGATAAAGTAAGGTCGCCTTCGGCATGAATGCCTACGTCCGCTGGCTTACCTTGGCCGGAGGCGTAGTTTTGTGCGCCTCGGATATCGAAGAAAAAATCTCGAGCCCAGGATTCAAAGGAAGGGTCCAGCGCTCGCTTCCATGCGAACTCGAAGTCGCCTGCTGTTACCTGGCGACCATCGCTCCAAAACACATCCTCCCGCAGGTGGAAGCGGTACTCTTTGCCGCCCGACATCACATCCCAGGACCGCGCCACATCGGGCACCACGCTCAAATCTGAAGTGAGTTGTACCAACCCGCAGAATAGCTCTTTTATGATGCTCGCCGAGGTTGTGTCGATCGCTTGGCCGGGATCGAGCGTGATCGGTCTCAGGCTCGGAACTCGCAGTGATCGAGAAGCAACGGCAGGTGCCTGCGACTTCAGGCTCTCGGGAGAACGTTGCAAGTAAACAAATCCCTCTTCGTATGCCTGTCGAGACTCCGCAAATTGGAATGCGTTGTGATAGGTAAGCCCCAGCTTCATCAAGATTCGGGCTGCGCGAGGGTAGTCCTCAGTTTCCTTCGCGAAATCGAGCGCCTGCAAATAGTCGTCGATCGCTTCCTGGTGGGAATACTGCGCGCGGGCCTGATCGCCAGCTAAGAGCAGGAACTCGACACCCCGCTCCGTCTGACCGGCCTCCAGCAGATGCATAGCGAGCGCTGAGTAATTATCGNNATTATCGGGGTCCCGTATTTCAAGCGCTTCCGCGGCTCGTTTGTGCATCCTGCGCCGCTGCAGCATGCGCAGGCCTTCAACCAGCGTGTTGGGGATCAACGCATGGGAGAAGGCGAATGCCATCTCCCCGTCCACGCTTCGTTCCTCAGTGAGCTGTGCGCGCTCAGCTTCTTCGAGTGCGTCGATCAATGAGTCTTCATCTACCTCAACTGCGGCAAGCAGGGTATCGAATTGAAACTCACGACCCAGAACAGCCGCTTGGGCCAGCACATCCTGAGTTTCAGGACTGAGTTTGCCAACTCGTGATTGGATCGCTGCGCGTACGCTTTGGGGGATACCGAGCTCCTTCATGTCAGGGCGGTGCCAGCTGCCGTCTTCGAAGTAAAGCTGTCCACTCTCGACCAGCGCCTTGCAGACTTCCTCAATGAAGAAGGGATTGCCGTCGGTTTCTTTGTAGATCCCATCTCGAAACTCGGGCGTGATTTCATCCTGGAAGAATGCTGCGAGAAGTTCCTCGGTCTGGTCGACCGTCAAACGATTGAGTTTGATGCGGGTCGTTCGGGGTTCGCGTCCAAGGTCAAGCAGGAGCTCATTCAGTGGGCGCGCTTCTTCCACTTCGACATCCCGATAGGTCGCCAACAGCATGATGGGCTGACTCCCCAGCTGGCGCGCCATATGCCGGAACAAGTTAAGCGAGCCGCTATCGGCCCAATGCGCGTCATCCAGGTAGATCACCAGTGGGCTTTGCCGGCTCAGAGCTGCGACGAACACAAAGAAGCTCTCGAAAAGGCGATGCTGATCCGATGTTGGATCGACGGAAGGATTAGGTGCGATGTTTGGGTAATCCTCGCGGAACTCCGGTGCCAATGAAAGCAGGTCTGCAACCACAGGTTCCGGAAGGTTAAGGCCGTTTTGCGAAGCCTTCGGAAGGACTTCCCGCAAGATCTGTTTGAAGGGCGAATACGGAGGGCCGCCTTCCGCGTAACTGGCAGAGCCTAATACCTGTGCGCCCATCACTTCGGATTGCGTGATGATCTCCCGAAGCAGACGGGTCTTGCCGACACCGGGTTCACCGCTCACCAGCAGGATTTGACTGTTGCCTTCGACCGCAGAATACCAGAGCTCGCGTGCCTGCTTGAACTCAGCCTCACGACCAATCATGCGCCCGCGCACGATACGGTCCAACGTTGAGAGCTGCTCCTCCTGACCGGTGAGCGTCAGCAAATCAGGGTCTTGAAGGGACTTCAGGACATCGGCCGCATCAGGAGGACGCTCATCTGGATCCTTCTCCATGAGACGAACGATGAGGCGATCCAGATTGGGCGGAATCTGATCATCCTTGGCGCGGGGAGGGACAACCGGCGCGTTTACGTGCTGGGAGATGACGGCAACCGGATCCCCATGCTGGAATGGAAGCTCACCGGTCGACAGCTCGTACAGCATCACGCCCAGAGCGTACAGATCCGCACGCCCATCGTAGTTCTGGCCCAAGGCCAGTTCTGGAGCCATGTAGAACACGGTTCCCTCGATCCTGCCCTCGGTAGTCATACGGGAGGTCATCGAACGCGCGATGCCGAAGTCCATCAGCTTGGCATTTCCATCGAAGGCGATCAGCACATTCTCTGGCTTCAGGTCGCGGTGCACAATCCCATGCTGATGGGCGTGTTCGAGCGCCGCGCAGACCTGCTTGGCGACTTCTACCATGGCCGGAAGGTCGGTCGGTGGTCGGTCGTGCAGACTGGCGCCGTCGATCATCTCCATCACGATGAACGGTGTGTTGCCGGTCTCGCCAGCATCGAAGACCGTGACGATGTGGGGGTGGCTGAGCTTGGCAATCGCCTTGGCTTCGTTGAGTAAGCGCTGTCGGCCCTCGGTGCCCAGTCCAAGCTCAGAGAGCAGCTTAACCGCCACCTCGCGTTCCAGTGTTGGGTCATAGGCACGGTACACGATGCCCATGCCTCCGCGGCCGAGCTCGTCGCCAAGCCGGTAGCGGTCGTTGAGAACGGTAACTTCGCTAGTTCCGGCCATAGGTTGGGAGGGCGATTGCGGGGATGTGGGCTAAACGGCGTTGGTCCATCAATCGCTAATTTCGGCCAGGCGTGCGTTGACGCGCTCCACCCACCCGTCCGCTCCCATTTCCTCGTAAACGTCCAGCGCCTCGCCGAGGAGCTCCTTCGCTCGCTCGACGTCGCCGGGCTCGCTGCGCGTCAGGTGTGCCTCGGCCCAATAGCGCAGGGTATTTCCGCGATCCGGCCGAAGTCCCTTTTCGGCCTGATCAGCCGACACAGCCTCGAATACGGCAAATGCTTCCTGCCATCTCCCCTCAGCTGCGAGAACGTTTGCTGCGCTCCATCGCAGATAGGGCTCGATCAGAGCTTTCGGCTTTTCATGGAATATGGCTTCGGCCTCCTCAACTGTCTGCTTAGCGCCCTCAATATCGCCTTGCCTGCTGAGAGCAATTGCCGTGAGCGCTCGGGGCAGAACGCGTAGCCAATTCGCTGCGTCGGCGGCCGCTGTCGTCTTACCAAGTATTTCGATTGCCTGATCGAAGTCGGCAAGCTCGATGAGGATGTAACCCATCCAATACCCGTGTGCGACTTGATCGAAATCTGAACCGGTCGCGAGTACCTCTTCGAGCAGGGCTCGGCGGCCTTCTATGGCGTCCGTGATTCGGCCTCTAGCTATTTCAAGGGCATTGACCATGCTCAGGAAATTTTCGCCGGCCGCGCCAGGATCTGCCAGTTGATCGTAAAGCTCCCGGCCGCGGACCATCATCCTCCCCACCTCGTCAAGCTCGCCCAACCACAGAGAGTCGGCGATTGAATTGGAGTGACCGAACAGCTCGCCGGATAGGTCTCCCATCGCCCGTGCAATCTCTACCGATCTGAAAGAGCGATCCCGAGACCCGCGCATGTCGGCCAAGTCCCAGGCGAGACGAACACCCAAGTTGTTTTGGGCCCGGCTTTCTACCGCAAGCAGGTCTTCCCTCTGACAGATTTCGATTGCCTCTTCGAGGGCGGAGATGGCCTCGTCAATTGGAAGCGTCGGGAGGATTCCCAAAGTAGCCAAGGTATCCGCCTCCACGCGCTTATCTGAGGTGCGTCGGGCCATTTCGAGCGCCTGACGGCACAGGGGCAGGGCTTCGTCGTTATTTCCGAGAAAGGTCTGGGCGCGTGCCGTCTCGTGGATGAGGCCAGCGCGCTCACCGCTCTCCCGGGCGCCCTCCGTCAGATTCATACCACGCTGGCAGATTTCCAAAGCCCCTGGCATATCCCCTGCGTGCCACCGGTCACGCGCCATACGCGTGTAGCTCAGCGCAACCTGCTCCTGGTTCCCACTCTGTTGAAACAGGTCAGCCGCCTCCTGGCGCAGGGAAATGGCTTCTTCCAAACGCCCGAGCCTCCCGGTGACTTCTGCCAACCTGGCGAGCAGTTCGGCTCGCTCATCCTCAGATGGCTCAAGATCAAGCGCCGCTCTGAAATGGTCTTCCGCTTCCTGATTGGCAAAGGCAGTAGAAGCGCGATCTCCGGCTTTTATGTAATTGATTCGAGCTTGTTCTTCGTTGCCGGCCTCTTCATAGTGATGAGCAAGGTCTTCATAATCCTCTGGTCGGGTGACCTCAATCGCTGCCGCAGCGCGCTTGTGGAGCCGGCGTCGGCGAAGCGTGCGCACACCCTCAGCAAGCGTGGTGGGGATCAGGGCGTGAACAAAGGAAAAAGTTGCGCCACCTTCTCCACTGACTTCTTCAATCAGCTGAGCGTCCTCAGCAGTTTCGAGTGCTTCAATAAGTGTGTCTTCGTCCAGCTCGCTTGCCTCAGCGAGCGTGTCGAAATCAAATTCTCGACCTAAGATCGCGGCGAGGTTGAGAGTGTCCTGGTATTCCTCGGGGAACTTAGAAACACGAGACTGGATCGCCACCCGCACGCTTTGCGGGATCTCGATCTCATCCATGCTGACCCGGTCCCACCCGTCTTCGGTATGGAAGATCTGCCCGCTCTCGACCAGCGCCTTGCAGACCTCCTCAATAAAGAATGGATTTCCCTCAGTCTCGTCGAAGATCCCTTCCAGGAACTCACCGGTAATCTCCTCTTCGAAGACCGCGGCAAGCAGGTCATGTGTCTGCTGCTCATCGAAGCGCTTGAGCTTCAAGCGAGTTCCTAATCGCTTTCGGTTTAATTCAAGCAGCGCCTCATGGAATGGCTTGGCTTCATCGAGCTCGACTTCGCGGTAGGTGGCAGCCAGCAAGGTGCGCTGACCCTGAGTTCGCCCGGCCAGGTAGCGCAGCAGCGATAGCGATCCGCTATCCGCCCAGTGGGCATCGTCGATCACCAGCATCAAGGGTGCGTATTCGCTCAATGCTTTCGTAAATGCCACCACATTCTCAAACAGGCGCTGTTGCTCGGCTTCAGGCTCGAGTTTGGGGTTTGGCGCTACTTCTGGGTAGTAAGGCTTCAATTCCGGAGCCAATTCCAGAAGATCTCCAAGCACAAAATCTGGAAGGTTGAATCCGTTTTCGGCGCCCTGTCTGAGGGATTTGCGCACGATTTGTGCAAACGGCGCATAGGGTGCACCGCCCTCCGACTCGCACTCGCCGATGAGCGACTGGCCGCCGGTGATTTCGACGTGCGTGGAGAGCTCACGGATCAAACGCGTCTTGCCGATACCCGGCTCGCCACTAATGAGCAGCAGCTGGCCCTCGCCGGCGAGCGTTCGGTTCCAAAGGTTGGTCGCGTCGGTCAACTCATGCTCCCGGCCCACAAAGCGGCCGCGAGCCATGCGCCGGATGACGGCTACCTCTTTGACACCTTCGGCTTCGGGATCGAGCAGATCGCCGCGCTCCAAAGCCTTCTGCACTTCGGCGGCGGAGCTCGGCCGATTGTCAGGCGACTTTTCCATGAGCTGCAGGATGAGTTGATCGAGGCGTGGGGGCACCCCTTCGTTCTTTGCCCTTGGTGGGACGACGGTGGCGTGAATGTGTTGAGAGATCACTGTGAGCGGATCTCCCTGTGCAAATGGCAGCTCACCGGTGGTGAGCTCGTACAGCATCACGCCCAGGGAGTACAGGTCAGCTCGGCCATCATAGTTCTGGCCCAGTGCGATCTCAGGGGCCATGTAGAACACGGTTCCGACGATCTCACCTTCGGCGGTCATCCGGGAGGCGACCGACCGAGCGATGCCGAAATCCATGAGCTTGGCAGTCCCGTCCTCAGCGATGAGGACATTCTCGGGTTTGAGATCGCGGTGGACCACACCGTGGCTGTGGGCATGCTCGAGCGCAGCGCACACCTGGGCCGCAACGCGGACGATCCCCTGCATGTCGTCTGGAGGCCTGTCGTGCAGGCTGGCGCCCTCGATCACCTCCATGACGATATATGGCGTGCTGTCCTGCTCTCCTGCGTCGTAGACGGAGACGATGTTGGGGTGGCTGAGTCTGGCGATGGCCTGAGCCTCGTTCAGCAGGCGATCGCGGCCTTCGGTGCCAAGGCCGGAGCTCGACAGCACTTTGACCGCCACGTCTCGATCCAAAGTGTCGTCATGGCCGCGATACACCGTGCCCATGCCACCACTGCCGAGTTGTTCGCTCAACCGGTAGCGATCGTTGAGCACCGATTGTTCTGATAACGTCGTCATAGTCTTAGTCGATGAAATCAACCCGCCGTGTCGGCTTCAAGGGATGAGAGCTCGCCGAGAAGTTTGTCCACTCTCTCTACATAACCCGGCGCGCCGATGTCTTGAAACTGCTGGCGGGCATCTCTGAGTAGGCGCTGGGCCTGCTCCGTGTCTCCATTCTTGGCGCTCAACTTACCCCAGGTCATCAGGCATCGCCCGATCTCGGCGCGAAGGCCCATTTGTTTCAGATGTGACAGCTCAACGTCAAAGTGCTTCCAGGCTTCGCCTTCATGACCTGTCGCTAGAGCAATAATAGCCTTCGCACGTGAAATATTCGGCCGTTCTAAGGCGGGAACCTCTTCGTCCTCCTGCTGCTGCGCCTCCTCTACATAGCTACGGGCAAGTTCGATATTGTCCCGAGTCGCTTCCAAAATGGCCAGCCAGACCAGATGTGCTGCTCGGTAACCGAGGCTCTCCGCCGCGTCGAGCGATTCGCGGAGAGCGGCCTCCGCCCCCTCTAGGTCACCCAGTTCGATGAGCAGATCACACAGAGCCCTTGATGAAAACCACAAGTCCTGTAAGTTGCCTCCCTCGCGCGCCTCGCTTGCCAGCTGCTGGTAGGGTTCAATCGTCGCTTCCAGCTCACCGCGATACTGGTCTAGCATCACTTTCGTCCTGAGGAACAAGTTGCCTGCGACACCCGGTCGGGAGGCGTCTTCATAAAGCTTGTCCAATTCTCGAAGCACTTGGTCAGCGTACAAGAGCTCGCCCTGCAAAGTTGCCAAATTTGCCTCTACCGCCCGGTAAAACAATTCCATCGCCGGTTCGCCGACCTGCCTGGACAGTTCAGCGGCGGCGAGTCGATGTTCTCGAGCGGCCGCGAGCTCACCTCGATAGAAACTGAGAATCACAGAAATGTTATTTCGGGCGCGGGCTTCGGAGCGAAGCAGCTGGTTCCGGTGAGCGAGATCGATCGCCTGCTCCAGATACGCGAATGCATCATTGGGAGGAACGCCCTTCAGAACGCTCATTGTGCTCAAGGCCTCGACTTGGATCTTTACCGCGCCTGTGCGCTCGGCCATTTCCAGTGCGCGCTCGCAGAGCGACCTGGCGCGATCTGGCTCTCCGGCAAAAAGGCACTCCCGTGCAGTTTCGTGCAGCAAGTCCGCGACGTCGACGCTTTCAGCCGCGTCTCCGACAGCGGCCATCCCTTCGTCAGCAATCTCCAGCGCCCGGGTGTGGTCACCGGCCTCCCAAGCAGCGCGCGCCGAGCGCGCATAGCACCACGCGGTCCGATCCAGTTCCCCAAGAGCCAGGTAGATTGAGATTGCTGATTCCCAATGTTCAACCGCCTCTTCAAAGCGCCCCTGATTCGCGACTGCGGTGCCGATGCTGGATAACAGATCGGCGCGCGCCCGATCTTCGCCTGCGAGGTTCAGCGCCGCCCGGTAATGACTTTCTGCATCCTGGTTGGCGTAAGCCCTGGCGGCCCCATCGCCGGCTAATGTGTAGTATTTCAGGGCCTGCTCGTCGTTGCCGGCCTCGCCATGGTGGTAGGCCAATGCCTCGTAATCTTTTGGTCTGAGCTTTTCGATCGCGGATGCGGCTTCGCGGTGCATGATGCGGCGCCGCAAGGTGTGCATGCTTTCGACCAGGGTGGTCGGGATGAGGGCATGGATAAATTGGAAACTGACGCCGCCGGCTTCTTCAATGAGCTGTGCGTGTTCGGCGGCTTCGAGCGCCTCGATCAGCGCCTTTTCATCGAGCTCGCTGGCCGCCGCCAGGGTGTCATAGTCGAATTCGCGCCCAAGCACGGCTGCCATCCTCAGGGCTTCCTGGTGGTCTTCTGGCATCGTCGATATGCGCGATTGAATGGCGACTTTCACGCTCTGCGGGATCTCCAGCTCTTCCATGCTGGGGCGGTGCCAATCCCCGTCCTCGAAGTAAAGCTTGCCTGACTCAACCAGCGCCTTGCAGACCTCTTCGACAAAGAAGGGATTGCCTTCCGTTTCCCGGTAAATGCCGTCCAGGAATTCGGGAGTGATCTCATCCTCGAATAATGCTCCCAGCAGCGCCTCGGTTTGTTCCTTGGTCAAGCGGTTGAGCTTCACCCGCCGCGCCAGGCGCTCGCGGTTGAGGTCCAGCAGCACTTCGTTGAAGGGGCGGGCCTCGTCTAGTTCAACTTCACGGTAGGTGGCCAGAAGAAGGACGGGCTTCTGTCGAAGTCGGCGGGCCAGATGCCGCATCAAAGATAGCGAACCGCTGTCGGCCCAATGCGCATCATCCACCACCAGCATCATTGGCGAATGCAAACTCAGCGTCGAAAAGAATGAAACAACGTTCTCAAAGAGGCGCTGCTGCTCGGCCTGTGGCTCCAGGGGAGGGTTGAGGGGCACATCCGGATAATACGGTTTCAATTCTGGAGCGATGCTCAGTAGGTCTGCCAGTACGAATTCCGGCAAATCCTTGACCAATCCATTGCCGCCGGCGGCCCCATCCCCAAGCGCTTTGCGCAGGATCTGAGCAAATGGGGAGTACGGGGCGCCGCCCTCCGCATAACACGATCCAACCAGCGACCTGCCGCCGGTAATTTCGACGTGCGTGGAAAGCTCACGCATCAGCCGGGTCTTGCCGATGCCGGGTTCCCCGCTGACCAGCAGTGTTTGTCCATCGCCTGCGGCAGCCTTGCTCCACAGCGACCGAGCTTCGCTGAGCTCCTGATCCCGACCGACGAATTTACCCCGAACGATTCGATCCAGTACAAGAACCTCTTTTTCGCCCTCCGCCTCCGGATCCATAAGATCTTCTCGAGTCAGGTACTCGCGGACTTCCCTCGCCGAGGCTGGTCGATCCTCCGGATCTTTGCTCATCAGTTGCACGATGATGGAGTCAACCAGTGGCGGGATTTCCGGGTTTTTCGCTTTTGGCGGTACCACCGAGGCATGCAGGTGCTGAGAGATGACTGCCAGGGGATCCTCGGCCGCGAACGGAAGATCTCCAGTGGCGAGCTCGTAGAGCATAACTCCCAGAGCATACAGATCGGCCCGCCCGTCGAACTCCTTGCCGAGCGCAAGTTCGGGTGCCAGGTAAAAGACCGTTCCCACGATCTCGCCTTCGGAGGTCATCCGCGTCGCAACCGAGCGGGCGATGCCAAAATCCATAAGTTTGGCCGTGCCATCCCCTTCGATCAGGACGTTCTCCGGTTTGAGATCACGGTGGACGATGCCTTGTGAGTGCGCATGATCCAGCGCCAGGCAGACCTGACTGGCGACCGAGATCATCGAGGGAAGATCCTGGGGTGGTGCTTCGTAGAGCGTTTTGCCCGACACGTACTCCATCACAATGTAGGGCTGGGTTCCATCGATCTGACCCGCGTCGTACACGCTGACGATGTTTGGATGATTCAGCTTGGCAATGGCCTGCGCTTCTTGCATCAGCCGCGCCTGTCCCTGCGTGTCCAAATCGATGCTGGATACCATCTTGATCGCCACGTCGCGAGCTAACGTTTCGTCATGTGCGCGGTAGACGGCGCCCATACCACCGCGCCCGACTTCTTCATCAATGCGATAGCGATCGTTCAGTGTGGTGCCAATCATCAGTCCGAGGTAACTTCCTGGTGCTCGGAATACTCCGAGAGTTCTCGTACTTTCGCGACCCAAAAGGCAGCGCCAACGGATTCGAATAGCTCGCTAGCACGGTCGAGCTTCCCTGCTACAGAATCCTGCTCCCCTTGCATAGCATCGAGCGCGGCCCAGTCCAGAAGAATCCTTCCCGCGGTTGAAGGGGAGTTCCAATTCTCAGATATTTCGAGAGCCTGGGAGTAGGCCTCGGCCGCAGCGTCTGCGTCGCCTTGTTCGGCGCGGATCCGCCCCAGGACCCGAAGAGCTCCAGCCTCGTAATGTGCGGCATTGCACTCTTGAGTGCGCTCAATTAGGTCAAAGACCTTCTCAAGAGCTTCGTCTTCTCGGTCCATTTCGAGGAGGGCTTCAGCCAATCCTGCCCCTTGCATCACGGGAATCAGTCGGTTGTCAGTGCCCTCCGCCGCCACAAGGATCGCTTCGTGGCTTTCCAGCGCTGATGCCCAATCGCCGCGGAGGCTGTGCAGATAGGCCAGCGAGTCCTGTGCCATACAGATCATATAGGCTTGATCGAGCTCGCTGGCCCGCTCGACCGCTGTACTTACGAGTTTTTCCGCCGCATCCAGGTCGTTCATATCGGCGTAGCACCTTGCAAGCTCTTCCCCCGATAAAACTGCGAGCCGTCGCTCACCATTCGCTTCCGCGTGCTCCAGGGCGAACGTGCCTTCTGCAATTGCGGTCTCGAGCAGGCCGCCTTTGTGGAGCGCCCAGCACTTGCAAAACTTCGCCCAGCGAACCCGGTCGGGTAAGCCATTCTTCCGACCTATCTGTTCATCCAGGTCGCTGTACTTGCTCGCGTCCGCCCAATGCCCCATGTTGGTTGCATTCTCGGCAAGGTACTCGTACCCGACTGCCTCCATCAGGGCGTATTTTGATTCGCTCCCGATATCGATCTCGCGTCGGGCCCACTGATTGCTGCGCTCAAANNCAAAGTCGGCCAGGTGCTGATAGGCCCCCGCTAAAAAGGTGTAAATGTAAACAAGCGTTTCCACGTCTCCGAGTGGATCGGCGATTTCGCGGGCTCGCTCCAAATACTCGAGTGCCTTGCGATGCTGGCCTCGATTGTGGTTGAAGCGACCCATTGAAGCCGTGGCCATTGCAACCTCATTTCCATGGGTAGCCGGATCGAGTTCGGCGATTGCAGCCCCCAGCATCGGTACTGAATTTTCGTCACCCATCACCGTCAGCAGGCTGCCAAGCCGGACCTTGATCCTCGCCCGCTCCGTGGATTCCTGGGTTAGTTCCAAGCCTTTCTCATAAAACTCGATGGCGCGATAGAAATCCGCCTGGCCTTCAATCCCTGCCAACGCCAGGTAGATCGTTCTCAGATCCTCGGACCGTCCCTCGATCTCGGCAATCTCCAGGGCGCGGTTGAAGTGGCGTCGAGCTTCGTTAAGTGCAGAGAAGCCTAGGGCGCGCTCACCCGCCTTTATCGAATACTCCAAACCCTTTTCTTCATCACCGCTGTGATAGTAGTGGTGTGCTAGCGCATCGAAGTCATCCGGTCGGAGCTGCTCGATGGCGGAGGCGGCTTGATGATGCATGCGCCGCTGACGCAGGCCAGTGAGACCTTCGAAGAGAGTGGCGCTAATCAGAGCATGCGCAAACTGAAAAGTTCCGCCTTTCTTGCCGCTGAGTTCATTGACCAACTGCGCTCGTTCGGCCTGCTCCAAGGCGTCGACCAGCGGATCCTCAGCAAGGTCTGTTGCAGCAGCCAGCGTGTCGAAATCGAATTCTCGTCCGAGCACGGCTGCCATGCGAAGCGGCGCCAGAACGTCATCAGGAAGCTTGGCGAGACGGGATTGAATCGCCACGCGGACGCTTTGTGGGATATCTAAGTCCGCCATGTCCGGCCGATGCCATTCGCCGTCCTCAAAGTAGAGCTTGCCTTCCTCAACCAGAGCCTTGCAGACCTCTTCAACAAAAAATGGATTCCCCTCAGTCTCGCCGTAAATTCCTTCGAGAAACTCGTCAGTGATTTCATCCTGGAAGATCGTGGCCAACAGCTCACGGGTCTCGTCTCTGCCAAAACGGGTCAGTTTCAGCCGGCTGGCAAGTCGCTCGCGATTAAGCTCAACCAGCATCTCCTGCAGAGGAAGCGCTTCATCCAGTTCAACTTCGCGATAGGTGGCCACCACCATGATGTTCTGACCTTTACTACGGCGTGCCAGATAGCGAAGCATGGAGAGCGAACCACTGTCAGCCCAGTGTGCATCTTCGATGACCAGCAGCACCGGCGATTGCTCGCTTAGGTTGGAAAACAGCGAGACCATGCTTTCGGAAAGCCGGCGCTGTTCAGACTCGGGATCCAGCGCTGGCAGCTCCGGCAGTTCACCGAAATAGGGCCGCAGTTCGGGCGTAAGGCTGATCAAGTCTGCAATCACGAAATCTGGAATTGTCGATCCGTTTTGGCTGTGCTTCGAAAGCAGCTTGCGAAGGATCTGTGAGAAGGGGGAATAGGGTGCTCCTCCCTCCGCATAGCACTCGCCGATCAGCGCCTTGCCTCCTGAAATTTCTGCCTGTGTGGCCAATTCCCGGGTCAGGCTCGATTTTCCGATTCCTGGCTCACCACTGATCAGCAGGGTTTGCCCAGCTCCGGCCATCGTCTGAGTCCAGATCGTTCGTGCCTGCTGGAGTTCCTTCTGCCGTCCGACAAAGCGGCCTCGAGCAATCCGTCCCAACACCGCCATCTCTTCGTCTGCAGCGGCGGCCATGTCCAGCAGGTCCGCATCCTCGAGCGCATGGGTCACCGCGGCTGCGTTCGGAAGCCGATCTTCGGGATCCTTGCTCAGCAGCTGCAGGATGAGCGCTTCGAGCCGAGGGGAGATCTCCTCATTGCGGCTGCGTGGGGGGATCGGTGAGGCATTCACATGCTGTGAGACGATGGTCAGCGGGTCGCCTTGATCAAAGGGGAGTCGTCCTGCTGAGAGCTCATACATCATCACGCCCAGCGCATATAGATCGGCACGCCCGTCATATTCCTGACCAAGAGCCAGCTCAGGAGCCAGGTAGTGGACCGTGCCAGAGATGTGCCCTTCGGTGGTCATGCGCGAGGCGACTGAGCGGGCGATACCGAAGTCCACCAGCTTTGCGGTGCCATCACTATGGACCAAGACGTTTTCCGGTTTGAGATCGCGATGGATCACGCCAGCTTCGTGTGCATGCTGGAGCGCCAACGTCATTTGCCGCGCGATGTTCACCATTGCGGGTAAATCGTCTGGAGCCTGAGAGTGAAGGTCCTTCCCCTCGACATACTCCATCACGATGAACGGAGTCTGTTCGAGCTCTCCGACATCGTAGACCGACACAATATTGGGGTGGTTTAACTTGGCGATGGATTGGGCTTCTTGCTGGAGCTGGGCGCGTCCAGCTGTTCCGAATCCGTGGTTCGTGAGGATTTTGACTGCTACGTCGCGATCGAGATCAGGATCGTGGGCGAGGAATACTGTTCCGGTACCGCCCCTGCCCAGTTCAGCTGAAAGCTCATAGCGATTGTTGAGAACTGTTCCAGGGGCGAACTCACTCATTCTCGCTTCGCAATGAGGAAGGTAATATCGTCAAAGGGTTCTGCCTCACCGATAAAATCCACCAAGGCCTTCTCCAGGCCAGCAGCCATCTCTTCCGCGGACCCATTGCCGTACTCGCGGATCGTGTTTCGTAAGCGGTTCTCGCCAAACGGCTCTTCCGCCTCATTGAGCGCGTCCGGCACGCCATCGGTGTACATTACGATCGCATCGCCACTTCCAAGCTGAACTGTGGCTTGAGGAAGCTCGAGCGAATCATCGACGCCCAGCACCATTCCGGTCCTTTCCAGCGGATCGAGATTACCTGTTTCGGCCCGATGGACGTAGGGTGGATTGTGGCCTGCGTTTACGTAGACAAGGTCATTGGTTTTCGGATCCACTCGCGCGTAGAACAAAGTTACTGGCAGCGGATTTCTGGAATAAATGCAGACGAGTCGATTGGCACGCGTGATCGCCTCCGCCGGGAAGATCGATCCCTCCAGGCTGGCGACCAGCATGCTGCGCGTCACCACCATGAACAGCGCCGCGCCCATTCCCTTATCTGTGACGTCGGCAATCACAAGCCCAAGGCGCTCGGATTCCAAGGACACAAAGTCATAGAAATCGCCTGCAACCTCCCGCGCTGGAATCCAGCGGGCGGCGAACTGCCAACCCTCTAGCTCTGGAATCTCTTCGGGGATCAGCCCGGTCTGCACATGGCGCGCCATGGAGAGCTCTCGCTCCAATCGCCCCATTTCCATCGACTCGCTATAAAGTCGCGCATTTTCAATCGCGATCGCAGCGCTGGAAGCGATGGCATTAAGCATCTCGAGATCTTCCTGAGTAAAGATGCCCGCATGCAGCCGGTTGTCCACATAAATGGCGCCAATCGTCTTATCTTTCACCTGCAACGGCGAGCACAGAATGGATCGAAGCCCCAAGCTCATTACGCTCTGCCGGCCCATGAAGCGCTCGTCTTGCTGAGCATCGCTGGTGAGAAGACCGGTACCGCCGTCGAGCACGCTCTGTACGACGCCACGCGATATTTCAAGGTCGGGATCATCGATGGTTTCCTGCTCAATTCCGCGGGCGGCGCGAAAGTCAAAGCTGTCGTCCTGCTCGCGCAGTACGACAAAGCCTCGCTCCGCGCTGGTCGCAGCGATGACTTCATCCATCAACGTGTTGAGCAAATCCTCAAGATCTAGCGAGGAGTTGAACGTCTGCGAGAGCTCGTATACCAGCTCAAGACGCTCAGCGGGTAGATCGGTGCTTTCATCAGCAGTCATCGGACTCCTTGAATAGTTGAAAACGATGCTTGGATCCCAAGCATCATCGACGTTGGTAGCTTTGTTAACACCAAGAAGGGTAAAGGGTTTTATAACCGTCAATTCCGAGCTTGTCTAGCGTCCAAAAGGGTGGTTTATCGACCCGGCTAACTTGCCCCGGGTATCACCGCACTGCAAGGCTACCGAATTCGTCCTCTTATCAGGTGTCCTTCTTTACTACAGCGCTCGAAGCTGAAAAAGCATCCTTGTTTAGACACCCGATCATCAACGTTTCATCCTAATGTAGGGAACCGCATTGGCACGCTTGCACGAACATCAAGCAAAAGCGCTGCTGGCCGCGCATAAGATCGCGATCCCAAAGGGTGCCCCTGCCAGCACCGCCGGGGAAGCGAGCGCAATAGCCGAAGAGTTGGCATGCACGGTAGCTGTTAAGGGTCAGGCCTGGGTGACGGGGCGAGCCAGTCTGGGGCTGATCCGATTTGCAGACGACCCGCAGGAGGCGGAACGGGCAGCGGGAGAGATCTTGGGAACCAGCACCGATGGATTCCAAATCGATACCGTACTTGTAGAACAGAAGCTTGCTGTTGAGCGGGAGTACTACGCCGGAATCGTGATTGATGACCGAGAGCAATCTCCGGTGCTGATCTTCAGCAGCAGAGGCGGAAGCGGAATCGAGGCTATCGCAAAACATCATCCCGAAAGCATCTCTCGAATGGTGATCAACGTTCGCCGAGGAATGCTCCAGTACCAAGCACGCGACCTCATTAGAAAGCAAGACATTCACAGCCAGCTGCAGACTGATCTAGGTAGGATGGTGAGCCAGCTCTATCAGGTTGCACGTCAGGTTGAGGCGCGTGCAGCAGAGATCAATCCGATCGTTCTGACCAAAGACGGGAAGTTATACGCAGCCGATTGCCGGATCACGGTGGACGACAACGCGGTCTATCGCCACCCTGAGCTTGGGATAGAAGTCGCACGCGAGTTCGATCGCCCGCCTTCACCACTTGAATCAATCGCCTGGCAGGTCGAAAAGGACGATTACCGCGGCACCTTTTATTTCATCCAGCTCGAACACGATTTTGCACGCGGGGAGGGTGTGATCGGTTTTCACGGTGCAGGAGGCGGTGGTTCGATGATGAGCATGGACGCCGTACTCAACCGCGGCTACCGGCTTGCCAATTTCGTCGACACCAGTGGGAACCCACCCGCTTCAAAGGTGTACCGAGCAGCGCGGATCGTTTTGGCCCAGACTGGATTAGACGGCTACTTCGCATCAGGATCCGGAGTGGCCTCCCAGGAGCAGTACCACAGCGCGCGGGGCCTAGTGAAGGCGTTCATGGAAGTGCCCTTGCAGGTGCCCGCGGTGATCAGGCTGGGAGGCAACGCCGAAGACCGGGCGCTAGCGATCCTGGAGAGAGCCCAGTCTGAGATCCCTGCTCCATTGGAGGGCTACGGCAAGGACGATACACCTGAGTTCTGTGCCCAGCGACTGGACTTGCTCATCAGGCAATTCGAACCCGCTGCCTCGAGACCAGGGGGTTGGAGACCCGCTGAACCGGTTCAACCGTACCTTTTTGAGACAGTCACCGGTGGCCAGGTGACGTTGGACCACGCCGCATGCGCCGAGTGCGATTCAAAGATCTGTATAGAAACCTGCGTGCCGGGAATCCTGGAGTTGAGAGACGGTCTGCCGGTTCTGAATATCTCACTGGAGCAGGCAAAGCAGGGCGGCTGCAGCGAGTGTCTGGCTTGCGAGATCGAGTGCTTTTTTGAGGGAAACCGCGGTGGCTATGTCAGCCTTCCGATTGCTGGACTCGACTGACGAAGCAGGGGGGCAAGGGGCAAAATGGCCATTCTGATTGACCAAGCTCAGCGTGTTCTGGTTCAGGGCATCACCGGCCGCGAGGGCCGTGCGCGTACACAGTTAATGAAAGAGTACGGGACTCAGGTAGTGGCAGGGGTGACGCCAGGGAAAGGCGGTCAGGGAGTCGACGGAATCCCGGTTTTCGACACCGTTCGTGAGGCCATGGAGCAAGCAGGCCCCGTCGAGGTAAGCGTGCTGTTCATTCCTGCGCCGTTGGTCCGAGAGGCTGCCCTGGAGGCTATCGAAGCCGGCGTAGGCCTTCTTGTTATCGTCCCCGACCGTGTGCCGATCTATGACGTACTCGAGATCGTGCAGGCCGCGAAACAATACGGGGCGCGTTTCGTCGGTCCCAATACCTTGGGGGTGCTCTCCCCCGGCAAGGCGGTGCTGGGAATGATTGGGGGCAAAGCAAGCTCCGCTCGATCCTGGTTCTTTCCAGGACCAGTAGGGATCATCTCGCGTTCCGGCGGGATTACGTCATCCATGGCCTACTACCTTGGCCAAGCCGGGATTGGAGCCACCACCTTGCTTCATGTAGGAGGAGATCCCGTAGTGGGTACTCCCATCCCGGATGCGGCTGCGCTTTTCCAGGGCGATCCTGACACCAAGGCGATCGTGGTGTTTGGCGAGATCGGCGGCAGTCAGGAAGAAAGGTTGGCGGATTTGATCGAGTCCGGCGCGGTCAGCAAACCGGTTGTGGCTTATATCGGTGGAAAGGCAGCCAAAAGCGGGACCCGATTCAGTCATGCGGGGGCCATCGTCGAGGGGGACCAAGGAACGTATGAAGGCAAGCTGACGCGGCTGAAAGAGGTCGGCGTAACCATTGCGGAGGCGTTCGGCGAATTGCCGCAGGTCACCGCTGAAGTTCTGAAAGAGCATGGGATTCAATCATGAGTGACTTGAGCTGGAAAACTGCGATTACGGAGATCAAGCCCAATGAGGTGCGGCTTCGGGGCTACAGGATCGACGAACTGATGGGGAGGATCACCTTCGGTCAGGCTGTGTACCTGGCTTTGAAAGGAGAGCTCCCTTCGGAGCCGGTCGGAAAACTTATCGATGCGATCCTGGTGTGCTCTATCGACCATGGCGCTTCCCCGCCTTCCGCACTGGCGGCCAGAACGGTAGCTTCAACCGGCGCGTCACTAAATGCCTCGGTGGCGGCCGGACTGCTCTCGATCAATCGCTACCATGGAGGGGCGATCGAGGATTGCATGGGGGTGCTGGAATCGGGCCTCGAACGTACGCGCGCAAGTGGAAAACAGATTCCCGAGGTCGCCGCAGAACTGGTGGCCGAGTACAGTGCTTCAAAGAGGCGCATCGCAGGGCTGGGGCANNGGGCATCGAATTCACACCGAGGACCCGCGCACCAGAAGGTTGTTTGAGCTGGCTGAAGAGGCCGGTGTAAGGGGAAAGGGCGTGGAGATGATGGAGGCACTCCGCCAGGCCATTACAGCCAGTGGAAAAGATCTGCCGATCAACGTCGACGGGGCGATCGCGGCGCTGCTGCTTGATCTTCAGATCCCTCGATCGATCGCTAACTCCTTCTTCATAATGGCGCGCGTTCCGGGCCTGGTCGCGCAGGTGAGCGAAGAGCAGGCTCGCGAGCGCCCGATGCGTCGCATCCATCCAACCGACCATACCTACGATGGTCCACGGGCCAGGAGCTTCTAGGAGTGAGGAGTTTATGACTGACGAATTGATAGAACTGATCCCCGAGTTTCGCCTCATTCAAGATGCAGATTTGCGCCAGAAAACACTCAGCGTTTGGCAGGAGGCACTAGATACCGGAGGCTGGTCGATTGAAGACCTGCGCAAGATGCCATACACCCTGCTGGTGGAGGATGTGGACATTACCTTTCCGCAACACGTCCGGGTCGTGTGCCGGCTTTGCGTTGCCATGCTAGATGTGCTGATCGAGGACTACGGTGATCGCTACGCCATCGATCGAGACACATTGATTGCAGGCGCCTTGTTAGCTGATGTCGGCAAACTGATCGAATTTCGACAGGAAGGTGGCAAATACGAGTGGGCAAGCATGTACAAGTTCTTGCGCCACCCCTTCACCGGCGTTGGTCTCTGTTTCAAGCATGACCTCCCTGAAGAAGTCATGCATGTGATTGCCACCCACTCTTGGGAGGGAGACAAGTTTAAACGGCGCCCCGAAGCGATCATCTTTCATCATGCCGACTTCACCGATTTTGACCTCACCAAATTCGCGAGCGGCTGATGGGACAGACATTTGCGGAAAAGATACTGGCCAAGAAAGCAGGCCTCACAAGTACCTCGCCCGGAGAGATCGTTGAAGTTGCTCCGGACGTTGCCCTCTCTCACGACAATTCAGCCGCCATCAAGGCGATTTTTGAGCAGATGGGAGGTGAGCAGGTACGTGATCCGGAGATGCATGCCATCTTTCTCGACCACGCCGCGCCGGCTCCCACCACTCAGCATGCGGAAAATCATCGCGTCATTCGAGAGTTCGTCCGTGAACAGGGCATTGCTCACTTCTTCGATGTGGGCCGAGGGATCTGCCATCAAGTTTTGGTTGAGGAGGGGCTGGCTTTACCCGGAGAAATCGTGCTTGGATCCGACTCGCATACGCCGCACGCGGGTGTGATGGGAGCTTTCGGAGCAGGGATCGGCCGCAGCGAGATGGCCTCTGTGTGGGCACTTGGGAGGCTCTGGCTCAGGGTGCCAGAGAGCTTGCAGGTTGTTGTCCGCGGAGAGCTCCCGGTAGGGGTCACTGCGAAGGATCTCGCGCTGCATGTGGTCGGAGAATTAGGAGCCGACGGGGCACTCTACTTATCGGTGGAGTGGCATGGGGAGACAATCCAGAATTTTTCCCTGAGCGAACGGGCCGTGCTACCCAACATCTCGGCTGAGATGGGCGCTAAAAACAGTTACCTTCTTCCTGATCGGGTGGTATTCAACTATCTGGAGACACGCGCCAAACGCACCTACGAACCGGTCTACCCGGATTCAGACGCGGAGTATTCCAGGTACGTTGAGTTCCAAGCTGAAGAGCTCGAACCTATGGTCGCCTGCCCGCACACGGTGGATAACGTGCGGCCCTTGTCAGAAGTCGCAGGCACCAGAGTGGATCAAGCTTTCATTGGCACCTGTACAAACGGTCGCTTGGAAGACCTGGCTTCTGCAGCCCAGCAACTAGCCGGTCGAAAGGTTGCCCGAGGTACTCGCCTGATCGTCATCCCGGCCTCGTCCGAGGTTTTCAAAGAAGCGCTTGATGCAGGCTATATCGACACATTCCTTCAAGCGGGAGCGCTGCTCCAGAGCCCGGGATGTGGACCTTGCATGGGAAATCATCTGGGCGTACCGGCGGAAGGGGAAGTAACGATCAGCACCGCAAACCGCAATTTCCGTGGCCGCATGGGGACCAAGGAGAGTGAGATTTATCTTGCGAATCCGGCGGTCGTGGCGGCTTCCGCAGTTGCGGGTGAGATTCGTGCTGCAGCCGATTTGAATTAGGAGGCTCGACGGCAATGAGCACTATAAAGGGTCGGGTTTGGAAATACGGGGACAACGTGAATACGGATGTGATCTTTCCGGGTAAGTACACCTATACCGTGAGCGATCCGGCTGAAATGCCCAAATACGCTCTGGAAGATCTGGATGTGAGATTTGCGTCCAAAGTGCAGCCCGGAGATGTCATCGTTGCCGGAAAAAACTGGGGCTGCGGGTCCTCTCGCGAGCAGGCAGTGACCTGCCTGAAGGAGAGCGGGGTGGGAGCGATCATTGCTGAATCCTTCGCGCGCATTTACTACCGCAATTGTCTCAACGCAGCCCTGCCCGCGCTGACCAGTGTGGAGGCGGTGCGGGCCATACGAGACGGCCAAGGGATCGAGATCGACCTTGGGGCGGGAGTCATTCGGAGTGGAGAAGATACGTTCTCGTTTCCGCCCATCCCCGAGGCGGTCATGGGGATATTCGAAGCCGGAGGCCTGGTGGCCTACACGCGCCAACGCCTTCAGGAGGAGAGCTAATGTACCGGATTGCCTGGATGCCGGGAGATGGAATCGGTGCGGAGGTCATGCAAGCCGCCAAGATCGTCTTGGACCGGCTTGACCTCGAGGCTGAGTACGTGCACGCAGACATCGGCTGGGAATTCTGGTGCACGGAGGGGGATCCGCTTCCCGAANNTCGAAATCCTGAAAACCTGCACCTGTGGACTCTTTGGAGCCATCACCTCGAAACCCAAGGAGGAAGCGGCAAAGGAGCTGGCTCCTGAGCTCCAAGGAAAAGGCTTGAGTTATCGCAGCCCAATCGTACGGCTGCGGCAGTACTTTGACCTCTACACAAATTTGCGACCCTGTAAGGCCTATCCGGGCAACCCGCTCAACTACCGGGACGGCATCGACCTGGTTGTATTCCGGGAAAATACCGAAGGGCTATATAGCGGAGTCGAGTTTCACCCATTTCCTGACGAAGTTCGCGGAGTGGTCGAGAAGCACAATCCGACGATGGCTCGATTTGATGACGTTCCCGGGGATGACATGGCGGTGAGCTTGAGGGTGATCACCAAGAGGGGAGCAACGCGCATCATCAAAAAAGCCTTCGAGTACGCGCGGGAGTTTGGCTATCCGACGGTGACGCTGGTTGAAAAGCCCAACGTGCTGCGGGAAACGAGCGGGCTCATGCGGCGCGCGGCTGCGGCAGTAGCAAAGGATTTCCCCACAATCGAACTCTGGGAGACCAACATCGATGCCCAGATGATGTGGCTTCTCAAAAATCCCGAGGACTACGGCGTGATGGTCACCAGCAATATGTTTGGCGATATCCTGTCTGATCTCTCGGCTCAACTCGTCGGCGGTCTGGGCTTTGCGTCAAGCGGCAATATTGGGGACGAGTTTGCGGTTTTCGAGCCAACCCACGGGTCGGCTCCCAAGTACACCGGGCAGTACAAAGTGAATCCAACCGCGATGCTGCTCGCCACCAAGCTGATGCTGGATTGGCTGGGGGAGCGTGAGAAAGCCGAGGCTCTGGACGAAGGAATCGCGACTGTGATAGGCGAAGGCGAGGTAAGAACCTACGATATGGGCGGAGATAGCTCGACCCTCGAGATGGCGGAGGCGATCGCCAGCTACCTATGAGCAATTCCCCCCATATCCAAGCTGAACTCAAGAGGATCCCCGGATGAGCTCGATCAGCCGCCAGATGGCAGAGTTTGCACACGATTTACGTTACGAAGACATACCCGCGCCGGCTGTTCATGAGGCAAAGCGCTTCCTGCTCGACAGCGTTGGGTGCGCATTGGCTGCGGTTGGGAATGAAGACATGCGAGCCATGCACCGGTTCACGGAGCGACTCGGCGGTGTTGAAGAGGCGACGGTGATCGGTAGCGGGTTGCGCACCAATGCTGCCAATGCGGCTTTGATGAACTGTTTGTTGGTTAGAGCATTGGACTATAACGACATCTACTGGGTCCAGGATCCCAGCCACCCATCCGACATCATCGGCAGCGCGCTCGCGGCGGCGGAAGCAAATGCTAAGAGCACCATCGAGACACTAGTGGCTATCGTGATCGCATATGAGCTTGAGATGCGCTGGTGCCACGCGGCCGAGCCGGGAATCCGTGAAGTCGGCTGGCACCATGCTTCGCTGACCCAGTTTGTAAGTCCATTGGTCGCGGGCCGGCTCTACGATCTTGATATCGATCAACTGGTAGCCGCCGTAGGGATCAGCGGCAGCAGTCACTTCACCCTGGGCGGTGTCGTGGCGGGTCACCTAACGAATATGAAAAACACAGCCGATCCGCTGGCTGCTCAAGCTGGGATCTACGCCGCACTCATGGCACGCGAGGACTACGAGGGGCCGGTTGAGGTGATCGAAGGCAAGGAAGGTCTGGTGGAAGTCTTATACAATGTGGAATGGCGAGTCGACGAGCTGACCCGGGGATTGGGCTCAGATTTTCTGATCACCAACTGCAGCTACAAGGCCTTTCCGACTGAAGCGCTTACGCACCAGCCCATCAGTGCTGCGCTGGCCGTATGTCGCAAGCACGGCATCACACACGAGCAGATCGCCGAACTCCTGGTTGAGACCACCACGCGCGGAGCCGACATTTTGTCAGACCCAAGCAAGTACAACCCCGATACCAAAGAAACGGCCGATCACAGTTTGCCCTATGTAATTGCCGTGGCAGTTGTGGATGGCCATGTGCTGCCGGAGAGTTTCAGTGACGAGAAGCTGAGAGACCCGGATATCCGGGCGGTGCTTCCCAAGATCAAAGTGATTGCCGATCCGGAGATTGACCAGCTGTTCCCGAAAGTCAAGCGTGCACGGGTCACTGTCACGACGACCGACGGTGAAACGCATACCGCTCAGACCGACATCGCCAAAGGGGACCCGGCGGACCCGATGACCGATGGTGACATTCAAGCGAAGTTCAAGGCTAATGCGAGTAAGGAACTGAGTGCAAATCGGATGGATGCGGTCATCCAGGCCTCCTGGGAATTCGATTCCCAATCCTCGGTGCGTTCCTACATGGAATTGCTTTCAAGCGATCGCTAGCTGTGGTAGGGGGCTGACGCACGCAAAGCCTTTAGTGGGTATGCGCAGATCCCCCAGGGCGAAAGATCGCAACCAGACTTGACCTCAACTGAACCAACCGCAAAACCTTCCAGATCGAGCTCAAAAAACCCAAAGGTTATAATTCGGCACCATGGCCGAAAAAGTGGAGCGCACCAACTCCGATCTGATCGGCTCCCCGCAATCAGGAACAACGCACGGTGCGGCAACCATCGACTGGGACAGGGTAAGTTACCTCGTGGTCCTGTCGCGTGCCCTGGATGAGCTGGAGGAGACCGAGCTCGCGCCTTCTTCCGAGGTTCCGTACCAGTTTTCTGCCAAAGGCCACGAACTTGCGCAGGTTCTGCTTGCTGCAAACCTCAATCACGCGCATGATGCGGCAGGGGTTTATTACCGATCACGACCCTTTATGCTGGCGGCCGGGCTTCAGCCGAGAGAGGCGCTCGCGGCTGGGATGGGTAAGACCCAAAGCCCTTCAGAAGGTCGTGATGTCGGAGTCGTTTTTTCAATGCCTCCCCGGCTGGGACCCACCGTCCTTCCGGCGTCAGGCGGAGTGGGTGCGCAGTACACCCCGATCGCCGGCTGGGCTCAAGCCATCCGGTACCGTGCTGAAGTCTTAGGTGAAGACGACTGGCAGGGAGCGATCGGGGTCGCACTTGGGGGCGACGGCTCCGTTGCGACAAATGGCTTCTGGTCTGCGCTGACCATGGCTACCACCTTGAAGCTTCCCATGCTCTTCTTCATTGAAGACAACGGATACGGCCTCTCGGTTCCCGCTGATCTGCAGATCCCGGAAGGAAATATCTCCGAGAATCTGGCTTCGTTTCGTAACCTGCTGGCCTTGCGCGGCAGTGGATTTGACCCGAGCCGTACGTCGGAATTGGTGCAGGAGGCTGTCCAATACGTTCGCAGCGGCGCCGGACCCTGCCTGTTGCACCTCCGGGTCCCAAGATTGATGGGCCATACCTTTATCGATACCCAAGCCTATCGTTCGGAGGAGGAGCTTGAAGCGGACCGACGCCGGGATCCGCTCCTTGCCCTAGAAGCCCTGCTCGGAAAGCCTGCTCTGGGCGACATTTGGGAAAAGGCAAGAGCCGAACTGGAGCAAGCGCTTGATCATGCTCGCCAGCTTCCTGATCCCGATCCAGGGAGCGTTACCCGCTTCGCATTTTATGAAGGCCAGGCGCAGAAAGTCGGCGGGCTGACCCCGGAACTGGGTCCACGCACCGAACCCGTTCGCCAGGAACCGAACGCCTCTGGTCCCAGGGTAAACCTCCTGGATGCGGTTCGAAGTGTCATGCAGAGCGAGCTTCAATCAAACCCACGGGCTCTGGTGTTCGGGGAGGACGTAGGTGAAAAGGGAGGTGTGCACGGCGCCACCATGGGCCTGCAGAGCAAGTTCGGTAGGGAGCGGGTCTTCGATACTTCCCTTTCAGAAGAGGGAATCATCGGCCGGTCGGTGGGCCTGGCTTTGGCGGGCTTACTCCCCATTCCGGAAATTCAGTTCCGGAAATACGCCGATCCAGCGACAGAGCAGATCAACGATCTCGGCACGATCCGCTGGCGCACAGCAGGAAAGTTTGCCGCACCGGTAGTCGTTCGGATCCCGGTCGGTTACAGCAAGAAGATTGGTGATCCCTGGCACTCGGTCACCGGGGAGTCGGTGTACGCTCACACACCGGGCTGGCGGCTTGCATTTCCCTCCAATGCTGCAGACGCAGCAGGATTGCTGCGTACAGCCCTCCGTGGCGAGGATCCGACATTCTTCTTTGAGCACCGTGCGCTGCTCGATGCCTCGGAGGCACGCAGACCGGATCCAGGCCCCGAATACAGCGTGCCGTTTGGCGAATTGAACCGGTTGACAGAAGGGGATGAACTTACGCTCATCACCTGGGGGGCGATGGTGTATCCGGCGCTTGAGGCGGCCTCCCAACACACTGGCAAAGTAGAAGTGCTCGATCTTCGGACGATCAGTCCCTGGGATGAGGGTGGAGTGCTGGAATCGGTTCGCAAGACGGGACGCTGCCTTGTGGTCCAAGAGGACACCTGGACTGCAGGATTCGCGGGCGAGATCCTGGCTACGATCGTATCTGAAGCGTTCACAGATCTCGACGCACCAGTTCGGCGATTATCAACACCGGACATTCCTATCCCTTACAATTCAGAACTAATGAAAGCAGTGCTTCCGAGCACCGAGATAATCGCAGCAGCCATCGACCAACTGCTCACATTCTGAGTTCTTCCAAGAACGAAGTGAAAAGTTATGTGAGTGCTTTGAGCGCGGAGCGCGTGTGCAGCATATCTTGCCTAACTAATGACAGATACAGAGCATCATCGCAAACTGGAGCGAATGTACCTGGGAGCGCCTGTAAATGAATACTTCAATCCAAGCATTCAGATTGGGCAGGGGACCGCTGAAGTAAGCATCGAAATTCGACCGGACTTCTTTCATGCAGGCAAAGCGGCACATGGATATCTGTATTTCAAAGTACTGGACGATTCAACTTTTTTCGCCGTAAACTCGCTTGTAGATGATGTCTTTGTGCTTACGGTTTCATTCAACCTGCATTTCACTCGACCGGTTCGGAGAGGTGTCATGAAGGCAACTGCTGAAGTTGTGCATCGATCAAAACGGCTGTTCATTGCCGAGGCTGTCGCGGTAGATTCGCGAGGGCGCGAAGTCGGCCGAGGAAGCGGCACCTTTATGCGGAGCGACATCCAGCTGACTGCAGAGATGGGTTATGCATAAAGCAGTAGGGATCGCGCAGACTGTATTCCAGCGGTTGAGATACCCCAGTCTCGTGAAGCCGAGACGAAATGCACAGGGAGCTGGTTAACCCATGGCTAGCAATCCACAAGCAAGACTCGCACTTCCAGTCTCAGATCGAGACCACACCCAGGGTCCCGAAGATTCTCCAGTGACGCTGGTTGAGTATGGGGATTACGAGTGTCCATACTGCGGACAGGCGGAAAATTCCGTTCATGAAATCCAGGAACGGACCGGTAACGCAGTTAGGCTGGTCTTCCGCCACTTCCCTAATCGGTCCGCGCATCCCCACGCTAAGCTGGCTGCTGAAGCCGCCGAGGCGGCAGGCGCTCAAGGGAAATTCTGGGAGATGCACGACCTGCTATTCCAGCACCAAGATCATCTCGAAGAATGGGACATGCTCGAATACGCCCGCCAACTGGACCTGGACATCGAGCAGTTTGAACACGATCTTCATGAGCACACCTACGCTACCAAAGTCCGGGAGGACTTCCGAAGTGGAATCGAGAGCGGAGTCCAAGGGACGCCCACCTGGTACATCAACGGAGATCGATACGACGGAGCATGGGATCCCGAATCGCTCTTAGAAGCTGTTCGCAAGCCCATGCGGGTGCGAATCAGCGCGCTGACACAGGAATTCACGCGGCTGGCTGCCTCCGGCGGCTTGATGCTGCTGATCTTCAGTACGCTGGCGCTGCTATGGGCAAATTCGCCATTCGCTGAGTCCTACTTTGAGTTCTGGCACACGGAACTGGGCTTCTCCCTGGGCAATCTGCATCTCGAAAGAGACCTGCTGGAATGGGTGAACGAAGGACTCATGGTGATTTTCTTCTTCGTTCTGGGATTGGAGATCAAGCGCGAGGTGACGGCTGGCGAACTTGCCAGCCCTCGCNNTGCCGCGATTGGGGGGATGCTACTACCGGCAGTATTCTACGCGGCTTTGAACTTCACCAATCCAGTCGCCATGCAAGGATGGGCCATTCCGGTTGCTACCGACATCGCTTTTACTCTGGGCATCCTGACCGTGCTTGGAGGGCGCATACCCTTGAGTCTCAAGGTGTTCTTCGTAGCAATGGCCATAGCCGATGACGTGGGCGGAATCCTTGTGATTGCACTCTTTTACACTTCGGAGATCAATACAATCGCCCTGTTTGTGGCTGCTTTGATCTTCGCGGGTCTGCTGATCCTCAATCGCTGGCGGGTGTATTCGCCCCTTCCATATTCTCTATTTGGGATCGGTATGTGGCTGGCATTTCTCAATTCAGGCGTCCACCCAACGCTGGCCGGAGTGCTGCTGGCAATCACAATTCCAACGCGCAGCCCGCCAAACATCTCACGCTTGATGGACCAGACTGACACGGTGCTGAACCGGTACGACTACGACCATACCGAAAGGCGTGAACAGGCGCTGGTACACGCGCTGAAGACGATCCTGGATCGAATGGAACCACCCGCGCAGCGGCTTGAGCATGAATTGCAGCCCTGGGTCACCTATGCGATTCTGCCCATCTTCGCCCTGGCAAATGCGGGGGTTCCACTCGGAGGGGTTGACGGGTTTGCCTTGCTGAACCCTGTAAGCCTCGGAATCATTCTCGGTCTTGTAGTTGGAAAACCGATCGGGGTTGGAATTGCAGCATGGCTGGCTGCGCGGCTCGGGCTAGCCGAAATGCCGATCGATATTAGCTGGCGTCAGTTCTTCAGCGCGAGCTTCCTGGCTGGGATCGGGTTCACCATTTCACTGTTTATTGCTCAGGCCGCATTCACCGACCCCCGAACGCTGTCGAATGCAAAGATCGGGATACTGGCCGGTTCGATACTTGCTGCAGTCTTTGGCGGAGTTTTGCTGTTCATCACAAGCCCGCGCTACGACACCGTTACCGAAGTCGAGGCGGAACCCGTGCCTGCCGCTGATTAGGCCTGGCTGGCTCCAACACTGAGAGGAGAAGTTGCGTGACGGATACAACCCTGCGCCAACGAAGTGAGATCCTGCCTAAATACAAATGGAACGCCGAGAGCGTCTTTGAGGACGACCAGGCATGGGAGAAGGAGGCCGAAGCGCTGCTTGAAGCACTCGGTTCGCTGGCCGGTTACCGAGGTCGCCTGGGTGAAGGCGGGTCGGTGTTGACTGAACTCCTCGACATCTATGAGGATGCTATTGGACGTGCATATCGATTGTTGAGCTATGCCTATGTCGCTTTGGCTGTTGATTCAAACGATCCGACCTCGATCGGGCGATATGCGCGGAGCCAGGGGCTCATTGGACAAGTCATGGCTGCACTTTCCTTCGTGGACCCGGAGTTGGTGGCTGCAGGGGAAGATGCAGTCCGGGGCTGGATTGGCGAATCCGAGCGCCTCTCCGTTCTGGAGCATTACGTGGACGACCTGTTTCGAAAACAAGCGCATGTCCGTTCTCCTGAAGTGGAAGAAATCCTTGGGTCCCTGACCGGTTTATTCCTCGCGACGCGATCGACGGCGGAAGCATTGGCTGACTCCGACTTCACCTTTGCACCCGCAATCGGGGAGGATGGGGAGGAGATCCCATTCACGCAAGGAACTCTGAGGCGCATCTACTCGGGAACGGACCGCGAGGCCAGGCGTACCGCTTGGGAGAGCTATGCAGATCAATACCTCGCGTACAAGAACTCGCTAGCCAGCAACCTGTCGAACGCGATTCGTCAAAACGTGTTTACGATGCAGGCACGGAAATTCGATTCAACGCTCGAGATGGCGCTGTTCGAAAACAACATCCCGGTCGATGTCTTCCACAATCTGATCGACACCTTCCGCGAGCACGTGGGTACCTGGCATCGATACTTTACGGTCAAGCGCCTGGCGCTTGGATTCGAGGAATTCCATCCTTACGATGTGTGGGCGCCCATTACCCCGGAAGCAGTCGAGATCCCTTACGAACAGGCTGTGGATTGGATTTGCGAGGGAATGCGGCCGATGGGGGATGAGTATGTTGAGATCCAGCGAGCGGGTTGCCTGGATAACCGCTGGGTCGACGTTTACCCCAATGTTGGTAAGCGGCAAGGTGCATTTTCCTTCGGTTCACCGGGGACCCATCCGTTCATCGTCATGAGCTACAACGACAATGTTCTGAGTTTCAGCACGCTCTCTCACGAATTAGGGCACTCCATGCACTCCTACTTCTCGTGGAAAAGCCAGCCGATTATGTATGGCCAGTACTCGATCTTTGCGGCCGAGGTGGCATCCAACTTCAATCAGGCGATGGTCCGCGCGCACATGCTTGAGACAGCTGAGGACAAAGCATTGAAGATCGCGCTGATCGAGGAAGCCATGGCCAATTTCTATCGCTATTTCTTCATCATGCCCACTCTTGCGCGCTTCGAGTACGAAGCGCATAGCCGAGTGGAACGGGGCGAAGGACTGACCGCCTCGGCTCTGACCGAACTGATAGCCGAGCTTTTTGAGGAGCCGTATGGCTCGGCTATGGTCATGGATCGCGAGCGGGTCGGCATCTCGTGGGCACAATTCCTTCACATGTATCAGCACTACTATGTGTACCAATACGCCACCGGCATCTCAGGCGCGCATGCGCTTGTCGATCGGATCCTGTCTGGAGAAGAAGGCGCGGCAGAAGCCTATCTCGGTTTCCTCAAAGCCGGCGGGTCCAAATACCCGCTGGATGCCCTGCGGGAGGCGGGCGTGGATTTGAGCTCACCCGAGCCGGTCGAGCAGGCCTTCGCGGACATGGCCGGATATGTGGACCAGCTGGAGGAACTGCTGGCCGAATGATTGATTTTCAGGTGTGAAGAAAGTACTTGTCCCCTTTCTGCTCGTAATTGCCGCCTGCAGTCCGGCACAAGACATCTACGAAACAGGCCTGGAGCTGCTGGAGCAGGGCGATATCCAGGCCGCTTGGGCGGCGTTCGACGAAGCATTAGCCGAAGATCCTGAGTTCGCACCGGCCTATCTCGAGCGGGGCCAGCTCGCTCTCGATGCGGGCGACGAATCGGCTGCCCTGGCAGATTTCGAAAAGGCCATCCAGTTTGATTCAGATAACCCAGGTGCCTATGCCAATCGCGGGGTTGTGCTGGCCGAGATGGGCGAATTCGAATCGGCAATCGCGGATTTTGAGCGCGCGCTTGAGCTAGATCCGCAATACGCGCGTGCCTACAACAATCGCGGAAACACGTACCGGCGGATGCAGCGATACGAGGACGCAATGGCAGATTTCAAGCAAGCCATTGATTTGGATCCCGAATATGCCCGCGCATACAACAATCTGGGCAACCTTTATCAGGAAACTAACGAGATGTTCCTGGCCCTCGAGAACTTTAATAGGGCGATTGAACTGGACGATGAATATTCACTGGCATATAACAACCGCGCCATTCTTTATTCAGCCCTGGGCGACCTCGAGGCTGCTATCGCTGACTTCAGCCAGGCGATCGAATTAGATCCTGGTTATGCAGATGCATACTACAACCGGGCGCTCACGCAGGAACGACTGGGAAACATCCGTTTCGCCATTGAGGACTACACGGCGACGATCGAAGCAGACCCAGAATACATTCATGCCTACAACAACCGGGGCGTTATCTCGGCGACTGTCGGCAAACTTGAAGGTGCTATCGCCGATTACTCCGCTGCGATCAGCATCGACCCCGAATTCGCAGGCGCATACCTCAATCGAGCGCTTGCATATGAAGATAACGGTATGCCTGATCTGGCACTCGCAGACTATCAGCGCTTCATCGAGCTTTACCCGATTCAGGATCCGCTGCGCTTTATGGCTGAGTCGCGCATCAGCTTCCTCGAGCAAGAATAAAGGTAGGTACTCTAGAACAGGTTCCGACCCACGTGGTTTCCTCCTACACTGGATGCTCAGGAGATCACTATGGACAAACGAGTCGCGATCGGGATCATTCTGGTCTTCACAGCTCTGATTGGGTCTGCTTGTAATCGGGCTTTCAGCGAAGAGCAATCTGAGCCTCAATCAGAGCAGCCAAAAGCAGAGCAGCCGTCCGAAGAGAGCGCTGATGATCCCGGAGTGGAGCCCACTGCGACCTCCGTAGAGGACACCGAGCTTCCCCAAGGTCCACCGATCGCACATTTCGACCCCGACACTCTCATCCTGATCACGAATATTCAGATGATCACCCAGGAACGGGGTTGGGGTATTGGTGGCTTGGATGGCAACGCGGATCATATATTTCGTACCCAAGATGGTGGTCAGACCTGGAAGGATGTGACGCCACCAGAACCCGCTCCCGGAGAAGAGGAACCGACCAAAGCTGCGATAGGGTACTTCCTTGATCCAACGACAGGGTGGGTTGCTTATTATGAGCAATCGGTTGAGGTTCGTCCGATTCAATTGAGGGTGTGGGGCACGTCCGATGGAGGGGAATCATGGGTGCCCAGCCAGGCCATCGATCTCGAGTTCCTTGGGAATGCAGACTACCCCCCAAGCATGGGCTTTGAAGATGCAGATAATGGCTGGCTGGTCGCACGGCATGGACCTGCCGGGATGCATAAGTACCCTGTTTATGTCCTGCGCACCGCAGACGGTGGAAGGAACTGGAAGATGGCAATCACGCCAGCAGAGGGCGCCCTGCAAAGCTGCCGAAAGAGCGGCATTGTTTTTGCCACCCCAAGGTTGGGGTGGGCCACTCTTGCCGATTGCCCGGTAGTTGCCCCTGAGATTGCCGTCACACAAGACGGCGGACAAAACTGGGAAGCCATTGCTTTACCAGCACCTCAGTCGAGGCCCGAGTTGTTCGAGACAGAGCTGTGCGAAAGCCACTCCCCGCAGCTGATTACCGATCTAATCGGCGCCGTGGTGGTCACCTGTCGAACTGGCCTGCTGCTCAATTACGTCTACACCACCTCCGATGCTGGACAGACCTGGGATAGCTACCTGTATCCAGGCGGCGAGTTGACGCTCCTGAGCCAGCAGACTGCCTTTGCCTTTGACCGGCACATCCATGAGACACTCGACGGTGGTCAGTCATGGGACTTTGTCAAAACTGTTCAGTGGGATGGCCAGTTCAGCTTCGTGAGCGAAGAAGTGGGCTGGGCGGTCGCGCGCCAGGGAGAGGCATTGGCGCTCGTCAACACCACCAACGGTGGACGAACATGGAATCTGTTGAAACCCGTCGTTACTTCCTGATCCCGATAATTCACTAAAACAGTCCTCGCTTATACTCTGGAGTCGAACAGACCCTCTCCTTGAGGGAGAGGGTTTTTCTGCTCACGTAGGGACCAGAATGATGGATCCAGCGATATCGGTTAAAGACTTGACGAAGACCTACATTGTCACCGAGCGGTCAAGCGGCTTGCGTGCAGCAATTCGCGGGTTGTTCCGACCGCAAAAGAAAGAAGTCGAAGCCGTAAAGTCGATTAATTTCGAGATCGAACCTGGCGAGATTGTCGGCTTCTTGGGGCCAAATGGTGCAGGAAAGACAACAACCTTGAAAATGCTTTCAGGCTTGCTTCATCCTACCGACGGTCAGGGGTTAGTGCTGGGATATGAGCCGCACCGACGGGAAAAGGACTACCTGAAGCAAATCACCCTGGTGACCGGTCAGCGCAATCAACTGGTGTGGGACATCCCGGCGATCGACTCCTTTGAAGTCAATCAAGCGGTTTACGATGTCGACTCGAAAATATTCAAAGAGACCGTAGAGGAGTACATCGAGCTGTTAGAGCTCCAGGATCTGATTCGCAAACCTGTGCGCCAGCTTTCATTGGGCGAGCGGATGAAAGTCGAAATCGCGGCAGCGCTTCTACACCGGCCGAGCGTATTGTTTCTAGACGAGCCCACGCTTGGTCTGGATGTAACCATGCAGAGAAGGATCCGCAAGTTTATTACTGAGTACAACCAGCGCGAAGGTGCCACCGTCTTGTTGACCAGCCACTACATGGCTGATGTTCAGGCACTCTGCAAACGGGTGATTGTTATCCACCACGGGGAGATCCTCTTCGATGGCGCGCTATCGGACCTTGTTCACCAGTTCACCGGCTACAAGGAGATTGTGGTCGAGCCCAAGGATCGCGACGCCGATCTGTCACGCTACGGAGAGATCACGAGTGAAGATGCCGGACGCATTTCTCTGCGTATACCCAGAGAAGAAGTGCCGGCGGTAGCCGCCAGCCTGCTGGCGGATGTCCCCCTGTTCGATCTGACGGTTGAAGAACCGCCCATCGAAGATGTCATCGAGCGCGTGTTTGCCGAGGGGAGTCTTGAGACGGTTAGCTAGTATCCTGTTTGCCGAGTACCGGGTACGGCTGATGGCCCAGTACCAGTACCGTTTCCAGAACGGTCTGGCGCTCATGGGCTTGATGTTTGAAGCGATCATCTACCTGGTCGTGTGGACCACCGTTTCCGAATCGCAAGGCGGTGAAGTCGGCGGGTACACCACTGGAGAGCTTGCCGGGTACTACATCGGATGGATGTTTGTGCGAAACATCACCACCGGTTGGAGCCCGCAATGGTTCGAATACCGGATCCGTGAGGGCGAGTTCAATACAGCACTACTCCGGCCCGTACATCCGTATTTCCCGGATATCGCCAACATGATTGCTGGAAAGACCAATGGGCTGATCACGCTGCTACCGTCGATGGCGATCCTGGCCTTGATATTTCGACCGCAGGTCGATTTTGTAGCCTGGTCACTTCTTGCGCTCATTCCTGCGCTGATACTGGCTTTCCTGCTCCGCTACACGATGATGTATGTCTGGGCGTTGACCGCCTTCTGGACCGTGCGCATTACGGCGCTGTTTGAGCTGTATTTTGCGTTGGAATTCTTCTTCTCGGGTCGCATTGCGCCGCTGTCACTGTTGCCAGAGTGGGCACGGAACATCGCCTTTTACCTACCCTTCCCCTGGACCTTTGGATTCCCGCTTGAACTGTTACTGGGAAGGCTCACGGTAAATGAGGCCATGATTGGATTTGGAATGCAGGCCATATGGCTCATCATCTCTGTGATCGCGATCAGGGTGATTTGGCGTCGAGCGGTGCAGCACTACTCGGCGGTGGGTGGGTAAATGTACTACCTGCGATTACTGCGCACCTATTACAGAGTCAGTATTCTCAATGAGCTTCAGTACCGGGCGAATCTGGTCATGCAGACCTTCAGCTCCCTGGTGCAGCTGGGCATCGGCCTGGCCGGCATCGCCCTGGTGTTTTACAACACCGACAGTCTTGGAGGCTGGCAACCTGCGGAGCTGATCATTGTGCTGGGGGTTTATACGTTGATCGCAGGCGTAGCACGCAGCCTGATCCAGCCTAATATGTGGCAGATCATGGAAGGCGTTTACGAGGGCTCCCTCGATTACACCCTGACCAAGCCCGAGGACTCGCAACTGCTGGTGAGCGTAACTCGCTTTCAACCCTGGAGGTTGATTGATGTTGTCGTTGGCCTGGTGGTAATTGGAATCGCGGTAGACCGGCTTTCAGGAAGCATCGGCGCAGTTCAAGCGCTTACCTTCGCGATTCTTTTGATCTGTGGCGCCATCATCATCTATTGCTTCTGGCTGGCTATCTCGACCTTGACCTTCTGGGTAATCCGCATGTGGGAAGTTTTTGAGATGTTTGAGGCGGCCTACCAGGCCGGCCGTTGGCCGGTGGGTATCTATCCGCTTTGGCTTCGACTAGGATTGACCTTTGTCGTACCGGTTGCATTTGCCGTAACCGTTCCAGCGGAGGCTCTTACCGCACGCTTGACACTGCCTGTGCTGGGATTGGCTTTGCTGGTGACTGTGCTTGCGATTGTTGCTTCTCGCTGGTTCTGGTTTAAAGGCCTCAGCAATTACTCCGGGGCTACCGCCTAGATCACTGAACCCCAAACTTTCCTATAGAGGAGACAGTTGTTTGCCAAACTGTCATCCGTTCCCAATGTAGAATAGCTTCATGAAGCGTAAGCTCCGCGGATTCAAGCGCAGCGCTGTCGAGGTTGACTTCAACCTCTACCGGGTCAACGTACCTATTCGGGGCGTTTCTGATTCTTACCTGAGCGTCATCGATCTCTGGCCGGAAGGTGTTGAGCGCGCCATTATTTTTGTTCACGGTTATGCAGGCGTCGCTGAGACCTGGGAACACCAGCTCAACCACTTCTCGCGAGATTATCGGGTGATCGCTGCGGACCTGCGTGGTCACGGTCAGAGCGATGCCCCTTTTACCAGCTACTCGATGCCAGAGCTGGTCGATGACATCCTCAATATCGCCGACACCCTCAAACTCCCGGAGAAGTTTGTACTGGCTGGCCACTCTTTCGGTGGCTCCATATGTGTTGAATTCGCTCTGTCTCACCCGGAACGATTAGAGCAGTTGATCCTGGTAGCTACCGCAGGCGAGTATCCACTGCCGAAAGCGACTTCGCTCGTATCACGAATTCCCACCGCAGCAATGATTCCATTCTGGCGTTACCGGCCGCGCTGGAACGCTGAAGTGCACGTGATGAAGCGCATGCTTTTGAATAACATGCGCAAATGGAATGGCTGGGACATGCTCAGCCAGATCTCGACTCCGACCTTGGTAATTACCGGAGAGCGTGATCGCTACTTCCCACGCCGTGTTTTCGAGGGGGTGGGCGAGGCGGTTCCCGGCGCTGAGATCGTGGACGTTGGGGCTTCAAAGCATAAAGTCCAACTCGAGCGGCATGCAGCCGTAGACCGGGCGATCGATCGGTTCATCGGTGAAGGTGAGCATCGGATCACCTGGAGAGACCGGGCTTCGAAAGGTAGACCGGTTGCTGAACGCCCCTGGTTGAGCAGCTACGACGATCACGTCCCTCACACCATTCCGATCCCGCGCCAACCGCTGCATAAGTTCTTGGAAACTACCGCGGATTGGATGCCCAACCGCACGGCAACCCTGTTTTATGGCTCACGCCTGACATACAAGCAGCTTGACCGGCGCGTCAACCAATTTGCCCATGCGCTTCACGGTTTGGGCGTTGGCCCCGGCGACCGGGTGATGATCGTTCTGCCGAACATGCCGCAGATGATCATTGCCTACTATGCGACGCTGAAGATCGGAGCAGTGGTTGTACTATCCAATCCCGAAGCTGATGCTCCCGAGATCGTTAGATCCATCGTTCGCGCGGAAGCCAAGGTGTTGGTCACGCTTACTGAGTTCAAGGATCTAGCGCAAGCTGCCGGGGATCGGCTGACGGTCGTACTGACCGATATCCGGCACGCAGTCTCCCGTAAGATCTACCAGCAGTTGATGTCTCGCTGGGAGACAGCTGGATTGGGCAAGGGCACAGCAGAGGTTACCGGGGCGCGCAACATGGAACAGCTGATGATGGATGCTTCTCGCGACCCTCCCGACGTGGAGGTTCGCAGCAAAGATCTGGCTGCAATACTCTTCACCAGCGGAACGACGGACGAGCCCAAAGGTGTGCAGCTCACCCACGCGAATCTGGTAGCCAACACACTTCAGCTGCGGCATTGGGTGCCTGGAATGGGTACGGGAGTGGAGACATTTCTCTGTGTTCTTCCCTTCTCGCACAGCTACGCGATGACAGCAGCAATGAATCTTCCCATCGCAGTGGGAGCCAGCATGGTCCTGCTCTCCGTTTTTGAACTGCAGCAAGTGCTCGATCACATCAAAGAACACAACCCCACGCTATTTCCTGGAGTCCCTACTATCTATATGGCCTTGAACAACGCGCCAAACGTTCGCTCCTTCGGATTGGGTGCGATCCGGTTCTGCATCAGCGGTGCCGCTCCATTGCCGGTTGAGGTTCAGGAGAAATTCGAGAAAATCACTCGTGGCAGATTAGTCGAAGGCTACGGGTTGACGGAAGCATCCCCCGCTACTCATGCGAACCCCTTCCAATCCAAGGAAAAGGAAGGCTCCATCGGGGTCCCATTACCCAATACCGA
>JABAOE010009046.1_pt3 | contig 41248 bp, 45 predicted proteins | sample 7062141 | NCBI WGS metagenome assembly JABAOE01 (sample SAMN14538627, study PRJNA623070) | marine sediment metagenome | biome: marine biome [ENVO:00000428]; feature: marine pelagic biome [ENVO:01000023]; material: deep marine sediment [ENVO:00002113] | place: India: Gulf of Khambhat ...
TACTGAATGAGGTAGTCTTCCGCGGGATCACCATAGTTCTCGGTCAGCGCGTAGAAGTACGGCGCGACTTCCAGAGAGATGAGGGTTGCTTTCTTCCGAAGCAGTTTTGCGTAATACCACTGACGCTTTCCGAGCATCTGGTCTTTCCAACCCCAGGTTACATGTCCCGGATCGTCGTGCTCTGCGGCAACGGGGCGATCCCCTGCCACAGCCGTCCATAGGCTGGGGTATTCGATGTCTTTGATCGGCCAGAAGAACACAAAACCCCTTTCGCGCACGAAGGCGGAGGCTTTATCTACCGAGGAAAGTGTTCTCCGTCGCCAATAAGTCTTTGTCCGGTAGCGCTCGATCTGCTGAGCCGTAATACTCGAGCTGGAACTGGTTTTTCCCATGGAGTGTTCAGGAGATGATACTTCCCAGGCATGCAATAGCGGGTTCAACAGGCCAGCGCATACTACATGTCTAAACAGGATATTGCTCCTTGTACTAAGGATGCATTGGCAATGACAATTGGGCACGTTATCAACCATGATCGTTTGAACCGGAGACCTACTTTGCTTATGCATGGCGGGAACAAATGACTACTGGCAAGCGTCATATAGTCCGGATTGCACATCAAGTGCATTCACTGGAGGAAAAAGACATGANNAACAATGGTCTGGTATTCGTAGCCCTGCTGGCCGCGCTCGTCATTTCTGGGTGCAACGCGGCTAGCCAAGGCGCAGACGACAGTCAGGCTGCCGCCCGCGAGACGATCGCTGTCAGCGGGTTTGGGGAAGCCGTTGGTCCGCCGGATATCGCCACAATAGAACTGGGTGTGGAGGTCGAGGCAGCCGATGTGGCTACTGCGGTCGATAGCTCCAACGAAACGGTCGAGCAAATCACCAATGCGCTGGTTGCGTTCGGCATCGACGCCAACGATATCCAGAGCACGCGCTTCGGTGTCTGGCGCGAGGAGGGCTTCGATCGACTCACCGGAATGCCAACGGATGAGGTCACCTACCACGTTGATAGCACAGTCCGGGTCACCGTGCGCGATATAGATCAGATCTCCAGCGTGATCCAGACCGGGCTGGATGCCGGAGCAAACAACGTTTACGGCCTCACATTTGGGATTGACGACACAACTGAGCTGTCTGCTGAGGCACGATTGTTGGCCCTGGAAGATGCGGAGGATCGTGCCCAGCAGATCGCGAATGCGCTTGGTGTGACGCTCGGTAAGCCTATAGCGGTCAGTGAACTGGTCGGAGGTGCTTCCTTCAGTGCCTTATCCGAAGCTGCCCTCTTCCGCGGAATCGGTGGCGGGGGTGGTGGTCCACCTGTCAGTCCAGGGGAGCTCGAGGTTGGTGTACAAGTGGACGTGATGTACGAGGTTGAGGAGTAGAGCGGCCACCTAATAAACGATCGACCAGCGGGACGCTTCTCGTGAAGTGTCCCGCTACCTATTCGCAGATTCAGGGTTATGACTCTAGAAAGCGGTGAGGGAATCGCACTCCTTGCGGTGTTCCCTACTGGTAGGATTCGACTAAGCGTCCTGCCGGTGAGAGTAGTTCCCGTTCAAAGCCGGGATTTCTGTTTTCTGCGCCAGCGCAAGGCGCAACCTGAAATGGCGAGAAGATTGCTGGACCGCATGTCGGCCCATCACTGATGACGGATAACGGTCAGAGTCACCTCAGCGTTCATGCAGCAAACCTGAGTTTTGGGGGGATTCGGGCGCTCAAAGATGTTGGATTTGAGGTCGCCGAGAGCGAGATCCTGGCCATCATTGGACCCAACGGTGCTGGAAAGACCTCCCTTCTTAACTCCGTTAACGGTTTCTACCGCTTGGATAGCGGCAAAATCATATTTCAAGATCAAGAAATCACTCAGCTTCCCGCTCATCAAATACCTACATTGGGAATTGCCCGGACCTTCCAGAGCCCTGCGCTCTACAGCGGTCTCACGACACTGGATAATCTGATGGCGGCCCGGCACATCCACATGAAGACTCGAATGCTCGGCTCCATGCTTTATTGGGGGTTCGGCCACAGGGAAGACATCCGGCATCGTGAAGCCGTTGAAGAGATCATCGATTTCCTTGAGATCGAGGCGATCCGCAAGGCGGTTGTAGGAGCCTTGCCTTACGGACTGCGCAAGCGTGTGGAATTGGGCCGTGCGCTTGCCATGGAGCCAACCCTGATGCTGCTTGATGAGCCGATGACCGGTATGAACGTAGAGGAAAAGGAGGACATGGCACGTTTTATCCTGGACGTTCACGAACTGAAGGGCACCACCATCATGCTCATCGAGCACGATATGGGATTGGTCATGGATATTGCGGACCGGGTCGTCGTGTTGGATTTTGGCGAAAAGATCGCGGAGGGGAGTCCGGACGTTATTCGAAACGACGAAACAGTGATCCAGGCTTACCTGGGAGAAGCGCATTGATCGAACCACACGAGACCATTCCCAAGCTCTGGCTGAAGCGGGTAGAGAAATACAGAGGCACTGGCAAGGTCGCCGTCCGTCAAAAGGATTTTGGGGTTTGGCAGAGCTTCACCTGGGATGAGGAATATCAGCAGGTGCGTGATTTTTGTTTGGGCCTGGTTGAGATGGGATTGCAGAGAGGTGACCGGGTCGCAATCATCGGTGATAACGATCGCCAGTATTTGTGGGCTGCCCTGGCAATCATGTCAGCCGGCGGGACAGTCGTCGGGCTCTTTACTGACGTTACCCCTCCCGAAGTTGCCTACGTGGTGACCCACAGTGATGCCAAATTCGTGCTCGCGGGCGATCAGGAGCAATGCGACAAACTGCTTGAAGTCAAAGACGAACTCCCGCTAGTTGAGAAGGTCGTCTACTGGGACAACCGGGGCATGTGGAGCTATGACGATCCCTGGCTGATCGATTTTGGCGACGTTCAAGGCTTGTGGAACGACTCGGATCACGGCGCTGATCAGCGCTTTAAGGAGTTGATTGAACCTGGCCAGGCAATCGATGCAGCAATGTTTTGCTACACCTCGGGCACCACTGGATTGCCAAAAGGTGCCATGCTCAGTCACTCCAATTTCATATACGAAGTGCGAGCCTTCGGGGAGGTAGATCCCCGTCGAGACACGGATAATTATGTCTCCTTCCAGCCGCTGGCCTGGATCGGAGGAGCGGCACTCGATATATCACCCCACGCCATCGATGGAGTAATACTCAATTTTACGGAAAGCCCGGAAACCGTTAGGGAAAACGTGCGGGAAATTGCACCTGACGCCCTGCTTTACAACTCGCGGCTCTGGGAGACCTTGGTGGCGACGATCCAAGCTCGCATGCTTGACAGCAGCTGGATCAATCGAACCCTTTATGGGCTGTTTCTGCCAATTGGATATCGAGCGGCGGAGTATGAATTCCGCAATGAATCAGTCCCAATCTGGTGGAAGGCACTCAATTGGCTGGGGCGACTTACCGTATTCCAGCCACTCCTGAACCAGTTTGGCCTTCATCGTGCGCGGGACGCCTACACGGCCGGATCCGCTCTGAGTCCGGATGTGATCCGTTTCTTCCGCGCGTTGGGGCTTCCCCTGCGGCAGATCTACGGCTCCACCGAAGTTACTGGCGGCTCACTGCTCCACCGGCGAAATGCAGTGAAGTTCGCCTCCGTAGGTCAGCCAATCCCGGAGACGCTGCTCTCAATATCCAACGAGGGGGAGATCTTGCTCGGTGGGCCGGGATTATTCCTTGGGTATCACAAGGATCCGGACGAATCCAAATCCTGCCTGGTACTGGATAACGGGGCGCACCTGTTCCGCACAGGCGACGCCGGTCATATCNNGATGGACACTTGATTTATCTCGACCGAATGAAGGATATGATCGAGCTATCGGAAGGCGAGCGATACTCACCCCAATTTATAGAAGGACGCCTGAAATTCAGCCCCTTCATCAGCCATGCCCTGACCCTGGGGGATACACGGCATGAGTATGTGACGGCCATTATCACGGTCGACTTCGAAAATGTCGGTCGCTGGGCGGAAAAGAATGGCATTCCCTACACCACGCTTACGGACCTTTCCCAGAAGCCGGAGGTCTATGAGCTTGTTCGTAAGGATGTGGAGGAGGTCAACAGCACCTTGCCAGATAGCGGGCGCGTTCACAAATTCGTATTGCTACATAAGGAATTTGACGCAGATGAGGGAGAGATGACCCGCACGCGTAAGCTCCGGCGTCGATTCCTGTTTGATCGATATTCGAACATCATCCAAGCGCTGTATGCCGACGAGTCGCAGCTTCAGATTAGCGACGTGGTGAAGTACCAGGATGGGCGGGAAGGAAAGATCGATACCACACTAAGGATCGAGAGCATGCACGCATGAATTGGGAGCTTATTCCACAGCAGATTGCAACAGGAACGCTCAATGGCGGGATCATTGCTTTGGTTGCCATTGGCATCGTACTAATTTACAAGTCCTCTGAGGTATTCAACTTTGCGCATGGTCATATCCTGCTCATCGGAGCATTGATGACCTGGTGGTTTGCAGGCGCCAACGAAGACGGTAATGAGCTTTTTAACTTCCCTCTCGGCGTTGCAATCCTATTTGCGGTGCTGTTTGTGGCAGTTTTAGGACTGGTCATCGAACGTCTTGCACTTCGACCTATGACGGGTCAGCCCTTGCTCGCTATCATCTTGATGACGCTGGGGCTATCGCAATTGTTGGAAGGTACTGCAAGCATTTTTTTCGGCGTTCAGCCGAAGAGCAATTTCCCTGCACTATTTGCGCCTACCGACGTGTTCAGAATCCCATTTCCTGGCGCTTTCAACGACTTCATCATCTTGAAGAAGAGCCTGGTGGCTGCCTTTGTGGTTGCGATCCTCGCTTCGATTCTCTTTGCCTTGTTTTTCAGGTTCACACGCTTTGGGCTTTCCATGCGGGCAACTGCCGAAGATCACGAGCTGGCGAGCAGCGTAGGAATCAGGGTCCCGCGTGTATTTGGCGCTTCATGGGCAATCGCGGGCATGATCGCAGCACTCGGTGGAGTGCTGCTTGCCACCCTCACCGGGGCAAGTCTATCGATGACGACAGTGGTGCTCGTCGCCTTCCCCGCCATCTTGCTGGGTGGCTTAGACTCATTGCCGGGAGCGATCCTTGGCGGTATTGCAGTGGGTCTATCGCAGACATTGGTTCAAGCTTCAAAGTCCATCGAAGTCCGTAACTCGGCCGAGATTGCGCCGTTTGTGTTGCTGCTGATCGTGCTCTTGTTGCGACCTGAAGGCCTGTTTGGCCAGAAACGGATCGAAAGGATTTAAAGCGTGGCGGTGATGAGGCCTGCCGGCGAGTTCGACACAAGCTATGCGGCTGATATGGCAACCATCCGCCGATCGTGGCAATGGGTGCTTCTGGTAGCAGCAATTATCGTGACCCTCACCATGCCGCGCTGGGGCTCCGCCTACATGGTCTCCACCGCCAATCAGATCGCCATCACGATCATCGCGGTGCAAGGCTTGAACATTCTGACCGGTTATACCGGTCAGATTTCGTTAGGTCAGGCGGCTTTTATGTTGGTGGGCGCCTACATCTCGACCTTGCTCGTGGCAAACCTGAATCTTTCAATACTGATCTCAATTCCGATTGCAGCACTTGGGGCTGGCCTAGTTGGATTGTTCTTTGGGCTCCCATCATTGAGGGTCAAGGGCTTTTACCTGGCGATGTCGACCCTTGCGGCGCAGTTCATCATCCCCTGGATCACACGGCACACATTCAAGGATGTCCTGGGCGGGTCTGCTGGCAGGATTGAGTCGCCCGTTCCGTCTATTGCGGGTATCAGCTTTGGTGAGCCGGAAAGCTACTTTTATATCTCTTTCACGGTTTTGATCATCATGACCGTTCTGGCGCACAACATCGCTCGCTCGCGCATGGGCCGTGCATTCGTAGCCATACGCGACAACGATCTCGCCGCTGAGCTGCTTGGTGTCAACTTGTTCGGGTACAAACTGCGCGCCTTTTTCCTCTCTGCGCTTTTCGCAGGCGTAGCTGGAGCGCTGCGTGCCCACAGTCAGCGCGCCGTGGGAACTGAGCTGGGATATGATCTCGTCGAGTCCATCTTCTTGCTGGGAATGCTGGTAATTGGCGGATTGGGCTCAAGCCTGGGTCCGTTCTTGGGTGCAGCGACGATTATCTTGTTGGAAGATTTTGCCAACTGGGTCGGCCAGGTAGCAGTCCAGTTCCTTCCCGATGCAGCCGCTACGGGATTGCTGACCTCATTCCGTCCTTTCTTCTTCGGTCTGGTGCTCATGCTTTTCCTGATCCTGGAGCCCCGCGGCTTGGCCCACCGTTGGACACTCTTAAAGGCTTCGTGGCGCTTAAGGCCCTTTTCGTACTGATTCAATGGAAAGGAGGGTATCGCGGGACCAAAACCCTTACCCTATTGAGTAACTAAATTCAAACCAAGAGTGACTCAGGAGGAGATAAAAATGAAAAAGATCGCTATTGCATTACTGCTGATCGGCGCACTTGCTCTCGGCGCCTGCAATACAGCAGAGGAGCCCACCGAGGCGCCGGCGCCTACCGACGCTCCACCACCGGCAACCGAGGCTCCTGAGCCAACTGAAGAGGTGATGGTCGAAGAGCCCATGTCTAACTGCGAGGCAGGTTATGAGGGCGAAAGTTTGGTTTGGTACTCACAGGCCGGTCTAACAGGTGCGCTGGCGACAATCCTAGGCCCCGCATTTGTTAATGGAACGCAGGACGCAATTGAGGACATCAATGCTGCTGGCGGCATCTGTGGTGTGGAACTCATCCTCAATCTGACCGACACACAGTACGATCCTGAGCAGGAGATCGCGGCCTATGAAGTGAACCGTGCAGCCGATCCCAAACCCCTATTTATCAACACCTATGGCAGCGGGGCCACCATCGTGCTGAAGGACCGTGTGACTGAGGATCGTATCCTGAATATCGCCGCTGGACTAAACGCTGAGGCCGCATACGACCCAGCCGACGGCTGGACCGTTCTTGTTGCGCCGATTTACTCCGATCAGTTCGCAGGCTTCGTCGAGTGGGTTTCTGATAACTGGGATTCGGTGAAGCCGGAAGGCGCTGGAGACGAGATTGTAGTCGGCGTTATCGGCTGGGAGGGAAGCTTTGGCGCTGGCGCGACGACACCGGAATCCTTGGCTTACGCAGAGTCGATTGGCGTCACCGTACTGCCGCTTGAGACGATTCCGATCAGCCCAGAAGCCGATCCAACTGGAGCGGTTCAAAATCTACAGCTTCAAGGCGCAAATGTGATCTACATCCAGAACCTTGGCTTTGGTACCGCACAGGTGATAGGCACAATCCGCGCCCTGGGGGTGTGGGATGACTTCGTGGTTGGTGGCGTTAACTGGTCGATGAACCAGGATGTGCTGAATATCCTTGGCGACAGTGCGGCAGCGATGAACGGCTACTACGGAATATCCCCCTACCTTTGGTGGACCGACACAGATGATCCAGGTGTCCAGCAGGTCACTGAAGCATTCGAATCGAGGGAATATGCTGACTCCGAAAAACAGGTTGGTTACCTGATCAGCTATGGCGGAGTTACCGCGCAAGCCGAGATCATCGAGGATGCGATCAATGCGGTTGGCTTTGAGAACCTTGACGGCGACGCATTCTTCGATGCTATGAAGGCTCGGGGAATCGTATCCGGTCTGGCCGCTCCCTTCCTTTACGATGTCCGTGGCAGCAATCGGGCCCCGAACATGGTCCAGATCCGGCAGGCAGTAGCCGGCGCGGAAGGTGTGGACTTTGTGGTCGTCGAAGACTTTTTCGAACTACCTGATACTCGCCCGGGCGGATAAGTTTGGTTTAAGGGAGGAGCGCTTCCAGCAACGGAGCGCTCCTTCCACCCTACATTTCGATCATGCTCACGCTGAATAACATCGAAGTCATCTATGCCAACGTCATTCTAGTGCTGCGTGGAGTCTCACTTACAGTACCGGAAGGAAAGATTGTGGCGCTCTTGGGGGCGAACGGTGCTGGCAAGTCGACAACGCTAAAAGCCATTTCCGGTCTGCTGCATAGTCAAGAAGGCGAAGTAACAAGGGGTAACATCGATTACGAAGGCGCCCGAATCGATCGATTGCCCGCGGAGGACATTGTTCGACTCGGAATCGTGCAGGTACTCGAAGGGCGGAGGCTATTTGGGCACCTCACGGTTGAAGAAAACTTGATTGCAGGATCCATGGCGAATCGAGAACGAGATAACGGGACCAGTACGGACGCTGACATGGAGAAGGTCTTCGAATACTTCCCAAGGTTGAGAGATCTCCGAAAGAGAACCAGTGGGTACCTATCGGGTGGAGAGCAGCAGATGCTAGTCATCGGACGCGGGTTGATGGCCCGGCCGCGAATGCTGCTGCTGGACGAGCCGTCTATGGGACTCGCACCGCTGTTGGTACGTGAAATCTTCGGTGTCATCCGGCAGATCACCGATGAGCAAGGAATCCCGATCCTGCTGGTCGAACAAAATGCGCGGGTGGCCCTCGATGTGGCTGACTACGCGTATGTAATGGAAACGGGTCGGGTCGTCCTCGATGGGCCTGCGGATGAACTGGCTGAAAACGAAGATATCAAGGAGTTTTATCTTGGGCTCACGCAGCTCGGCGAACGCAAAAGCTACCGGGAGGTCAAGCATTATCGCCGCCGCAAGCGCTGGCTGGGTTAGCTCAACTGCTTTCGGAATTATTGAGCGTTCACTCGGAATTATTTAGCGTTCACTTTTCACCTTCCCCAGCTAGCGAATCGAGAGAGATCAAATGCAAACTTTTTATGAGGTCCTGACCGGTAACGCGCATGAGATGGGAGATGGGTTGGCCGCTGTCAGTCCAACTGCTTCGGTGACCCACTCTGAATACCTGGACCGCGTTGACCGGCTGGCCGGAGGATTCGCGGATATCGGACTTGAGCATGGCGACCGGGTATGTGTGCTTGCGCAGAACTCGCTCGAATACCTGGACCTTTACGGTGCGTGTGCAAAAATCGGCGCGATCGCCTACCCCCTGAATTGGCGTCTCAGTGCGGAGGAGATCGACCCCCTGCTTGCACTGGCCGATCCAAAGTGCCTCATCGTAGGCCCTGAACACTTGGCTCAGCTCGAAGGCCTGGACCTCAGCTCGATCGGTTCGCGGTTCGTGCTGGGGGAGGCGGGAGCAGACGGCTTTAGCCTGATGTCCGAGCTCTACCTTGCGGAAACTGGACCTGCTTCCGAAGTGGGCGAGGGGGATCCGTTCGTGATTGTCTCCACTGCTGCGGTCGCGGGTGTAGCTCGGGGTGCGGTCCTGACGCATGGCAACCTCTTCCATGCCAACCAACAGATCGTGGATACCATTGGATTATCCCCAAGTGATCGACACCTCGCGGCGCTTCCCCTCTTTCATATCACCGGCTTGGGACTCTCGCTGGCAACCAATGCTGCCGGAGGCGCCAACGTTGTGACTCCAGCATTCGATCCCCAACTCTCAGCTCGAATGATCGACGAACACCAGGTAACTCTGATGGCCGACTTTCCTCCTGTGTTGCAGATGCTGATGGAAGCCCGTGGCGATGCGACCTGGGAAAGCCTCAAGCTGGTGTTCGGGCTGGACAGCCCGGATGTAATCCAGCAACTACAGTCCGAGACCAATGCGCGCTTCTGGACCGGATTCGGTCAGTCCGAGACCTCCGGAGCCGTAACCTTTGGACCTGCCGACGAGAGACCAGGTTCAGCTGGAAAACCGCTACCGCTGGCGACGATCCGCCTGGTGGATGAATCGGAGCAGGAGGTGCCTGCTGGCCAGCCTGGGGAGATCGTCGTCCAAGGTCCGCTGGTATTTGCAGGCTACTGGAGAGATCCGGACGCAAGCGCCTTTGCGGGTCGCAATGGCTGGCACCATACTGGCGATCTTGGCAAATTCGACGGTGATGGCTATCTCTATTACGTCGGGCGCAAACCCGAGAAAGAGCTCATCAAGTCTGGCGGTGAGAACGTCTATCCGGCGGAGGTCGAGCATGTGATACTCGACCTTCCCGAAGTAGCCGCGGTTTGTGTTATCGGTGTTCCCGACGAAAAGTATGGGGAGACGGTCAAGGCCGTGATTGAGCTTCAACCTGAGGCAGAGCTCTCAGCTGAAGCGGTTCAGGCTGCTGTGGCGGAGAGGATCGCCTCCTTCAAAAAGCCGCGCCTGGTTGAATTTATCGATGCAATGCCGCGGACAGAATCTGGAGAAGTGGATCGAGAGGCAGTAAAGGCAAACTTCGGATGAGGAACGTTGCGGGGATCATTGGCGTTCTTCTGACACTTGGGGGAGCCATCTGGTTCCTTCAAGGTATAGGGCTGCTTCCGGGAAGCTTCATGACGGGGGACGAATTCTGGGCCGTTGCTGGATTCTTGGCGGTCATCCTCGGGCTCGCATTGATCCGTTACTGGCGTGAGAAGCCGGATTTGCGGGGATCATCAAATCCTCCGGATCCTGACGATCCATAGTCCCAAGCATCCACCCCCAGATAAACTCCAACTCTATCCTCCGACAATGGATTCTCGTGAGATCCCACCCTATTGACCCCGTTGTTTAGCTGAGCTGCCATCCTCCGGTTTGAGCGGAGAACCCAGAAAATGATCGAATCCTTGATCGATAAGTTGACCCGCGCCTCCCTGCGCTTCGCATGGGTCGTCATCGTGTTCGCGATTCCCGTGATGGTTGGCTTGATGATGCTCGTTGGAATTGTGGTGACAAATGCCATCGTTTTGATCGACCGAGTTCAGGCGAATCGAAAGAAACGCGGGCTATCGGGTCGAGAAGCGCTGGTCGAGGGAGGACGCACGCGCCTGAGACCGATCTTGATGACCGCCATTGCAGCCATGCTCGCGCTGGTCCCATTGGCCCTGGGGCTGTCGGAAGGAGCGATCATTGCCTCCGAGCTGGCGACGGTGGTGATCGGTGGATTATTCTCTTCGACCTTCCTGACGCTGCTGATTGTCCCGGTGATGTACAGTCTGCTGAATCGGCTGGGGAGGGAAAAAGCTACAGCTGGGGATTGAGTCGACCGGTCAAGCCTGATCGGCAAGCCAGGCGCGGATGTCGGCAACGTGCTGCTGGTAGTGCTCGTAGGTGTTTTCAGCGAGAACCTGCCAGGGCTCCCACTCTTCAGGCATTTGATCGAAGCAGGAAGCGTCAACGAGATCCTCATCCTGGAGCGCGCTGACTAAGGTCCACAATTCCACAAATACTCGTTCGGATTCTGCAAGGACCTGCTCTAGCGGCAGGTCCTTTGCTTCTTTGTAGATAGGGATATTTCGCTCGTCTGCAGGCAGTTCCCAGAGCTCCGAACCAACCAGCGCTCGACGATTGAGCACCTCAACCATCTCGCGTTCGTACCAATTTACATGGGCGATAACATCTTTTACCGACCAGCCGCCAGGAAGCGCTGGCTCGAGCATGCGCGCTTCACCTACCTCGGCTAGCACCCTTTCATAGTCCGCCCGATCTCGCCGCCAGGTGTGTTGAAACTGTAGGACGTTCATGTGTTTCTTTCCAAAACGACGACGGGAATCATGCGCTCGGTTCTCTGTTGGTAGGCGGCGTAGCTCGGATCCATCTCGAGGACACGTGCCCACAATCGATCATGCTCTTCACTTTCTGTTTCCCGGGCGAGGGCACCGAAAGTCTCGCCTGAAAGTTCAACGGTCACGTTCGGATTTGACCTCAGATTCAAATACCACTGGGAATGCGTATCGGCACCAGCATTTGATCCCACAACGATATATTCCTCACCTATCGGGAAAGCATAAATCAACACACTGCGCGGTTGGCCGCTTTTGCGCCCGGTAGTAGTGATACGAACGATCGGATTACCCATGATTCTAGATCCTATGCGACCGCCTGAAATTCGATAGATCCACTGGTGACCTCTCCAGAAAGAGCGCAGCGCTGCCGAGCGTCTGCTGGCTGGCAATTACCGTACCCCCTGCTCAGCCAGGTAAACCACCAGATCCAGATCACCGGGCGAGGTAGCTTTCCAGCGCTCCAGCCAAATCCATTGACCGCTCATTCTATGCACAAGCGTATTGCGCAGCGTTTCGTGGCTCGGGCTGGCCTCCTGCAGGAACTTCTCCGTTAATAGTTGCTGCGCGGTGTCGTTAATGCGTCGGTTCGCCCGGGCGCTGTAACTGCAGAGCAGGCGAATTGCCTCAATTATCATTGAGGCTCCTTTGACGAGAGGTCTGGATCGTGAACAAGAATGAGAAGGTAGATGAGTGGATGGCAAAATCCGATAACCCGTCTAAAGACCTGTGGGAAGAGATCAGAGTCGCCATCCTGAGTACGGATCCCAAGATGGAAGAGGACATCAAATGGGGAGCTCCAACCTTCATGTACAAGGGAAACTTGGCCACATTTAATCCGCGTGCTAAGAAGTTCGTCAATCTGACATTCCACACTGGCGCGACGATCGGAGACCCGGATGGAGTTCTTGAAGGCGATGCCGCTGAGGCGCGCGTGTTCCGTACCGAAAGCAGGGATGACTTCAACCAGAAGAAATCAGGCCTTGAAAACGTGGTCCGCAACTGGATCGCAATGAAGGATGCCGAATAACTGGCCCTAGGAGACCAATCTTCGTGCGATAACCATGCGATGGACCTCCGATGGTCCATCGTAAATACGGAAGGCACGTGCTTCCGCGTAAAAATCTCCCAGCGGAAGATCGCGCGAGACACCCAGGCCGCCGCAGATTTGCACTGCCCGGTCAAACACCCGGTTCACTGCTTCCGCCACGAACACCTTGCAGCGCGAGGTCTCCAAGCGGCCGCGCGCTCCTCCTAACAGACGCCAGGCCGCTTCATAAACCATCACCCGGCTGGCATGCAATTCGATGTCTGAATCGGCCAGCATCCATTGAACAGCCTGGTGGCCAGACAGAGTGCTTCCGAAAGCTTCGCGTTCCTTTGCTACATCCACGGCGATCTCGAGCGCTCGCTGTGCGGCTCCGATCCAGCGCATACAGTGAGTCAATCGAGCCGGACCAAGCCGCTTCTGGGCGAGCGAATACCCTTGTCCCGGTTCTCCAAGGACATTGCCCTCGGGAATCGCACAATCCTCGAAATTCAGCTCATAGTGACCCGCGAGCCAGCTCGCCCCTAATCCGCTCACCTGTCGAACGAGCTCGATACCTGGCGCATCCGAAGGAACCAGCAGCATCGAGGCTCCTTGAGCGGGAGGCAGCGAGGGATCGGTTTGAGCCATGACGATGTAGAAGGCTGCCCCTTTCGCCGCAGTTGCCCACCACTTGCGTCCGTTGATCACCCAAAGCCCGTCCTGGAGAACAGCGGTTGTCTTAAGCATCTTTGGATCTGATCCTGCGCCCGGCGCGGGCTCGGTCATGGCAAAAGCGCTGTGGAACTCACCCGCCGCAAGTGGCTCCAGGTACTCTGTGCGTTGCTCTGGATTGGCAGCCAGATCCAGGAGGTGCATGTTTCCTTCATCAGGAGCAGCGCAGTTGAGGGCCATAGGACCAAGCAGGCTGCGGCCGGCGGCCTCGAATATTGGGCAGATCTCTAACACATTGAGCCCGAGGCCCCCAAGGTCTTCAGGCAACTGAGGTCCAAACAGATGTTCCTCCCGGGCGCGATCGCGAGCGGCTTTCATGCCGGCAGCATCAATGGAGCCGGTTTTTCGCGCTTCGTCTTCAAGTGGAATAACTACCTCCGCAACGAAGCCTTCGACACGATCCTTCAGAACCTGAATGTCTGGGTGCCAATCGAATTCCATTTCGATCCTCCTCGATGACTCCAGCTCGGCCTTTCAAGTAAACTCAGGCCGTGGATGAACCAGAATTGAAGCTTACGCTTGCTGAACTTGTAAGCTCCCAATCCGGCGGAGAGGTCATTGTACAGCGGGTGGTGCCCATTGCAGGCGGTGCCTCGCGCGAGACCTCCGCGGTTGATCTCACGATTCATACAGGACCCAACGCAGGCGACTACCAGCTCGTCATGCGGCGTGACCTGCGCTCCGAACTGCAGCCTGATGCCATCAGTCGCAAATCCGAATTCGAACTGATGAAAGCTGCATTTGAGAACGGCGTTCAAGTGCCTAAACCGCGCTGGTACGGAGTCATCGAGAGGCCGCTATTCCTGATGGATCGCGTGGTCGGAGAATCGATCGGCGCCAGGGTCGTCCGCTTGCCCGAACTAGAACACGCACGGTCGGAGCTACCCAGTCAGATGGGAAAACAGCTTGCCCGGATCCATTCCCTGGAGGGTGAGTTTGAAGGGCTGCCCCTTCCGGACCAATTCGGAAGTCCTGCAAGTCACGCAATCCAGCGTCTGCGAACTTTCGCGGCGCAGCTTGAAGTTGTCAATCCGGCGTACGAGTTTGCTTTTCGCTGGCTGGAAGCCCATGCGCCGGAGCGGCAAACGCGGTCTCTCGTTCATGGCGATTATCGCATCGGGAACGTGATTGTCGGGCCGGAGGGATTGTTGGCAATAGTGGACTGGGAGTTCGCGCATCTGGGCGATCCAGCGGAGGACCTGGCTTGGCCTTTTGTGCGAGATTGGCGTTTTGGAAGCGATCATCTGGAATTTGGGGGCGTTGGAACAAGGCAGGATTTTCTAAACGCCTACACGGCAGCTGGAGGTTTTGCTTACGATGCTCCTGAGATCAATTACTGGGAGATCATGGGCAACGTGCGCTGGGCGATTGGATGTCTCTCGCAGGCCAACCGACATATGAGCGGCGAGGATCCGGGAGTCGAATTTGCCAGTCTGGGTCGGCGCGCGGTGGAGATGGAGTTGGAATTCCTGCGATTGATAAATCTGGCGGAAGGAGACGGATAACCATGCAAGACCCACCCTCGATTCAAGGGCTTCTCAGCGCAGCTCGCGAGCACCTGCAAAATCAGGTAATTCCAGTTCTCGAGGATCCAGGAGTACGCTTTCGGACCCGGGTAGCTGCAAACGTTCTTGCCATCGCAGAAAGAGAACTTGCCCTGGTTCCAGCACACTCGGACGCCGAACTGAAGCGACTGCAGATACTGCTGAGAACAGACCCACAGGATACTTCCCCCGAATTGCTTACTCTCGAGCTTAAGGATCAGGTTGCGGCTGGAGCGTTTGATGAAGGACCGCGCCGAGAGGAGCTCGTGGCGCACTTGATTCAGACTGCAAGAGAAAAGCTGGAAATCACCAATCCCCGATTCCTGGATCGGATCGATAATGAGGATCGGGCACGGAGGTCCACGGGTTAAGAGAAAAGCGGCGCAGCTGTGTGCGCCGCAAACATTCAATCGAACCTTGCTAGTTGAGCCGCACCTTACGAGCCAGGCGCCCGGCCCAGGATCCCAGCGAATCGGTCATGGCGCCGAATGCCCTGCCTAGTCCACTACCCATAAACGAAAACAACGATTCGGAATCTACCGGTTGGGGCTCGGTGCGCTCGCCGAGTTTCACTACCGAGGCAGCCCATGTCAGGCCAGCCCCAAAGGCGACAAAGGCCAGCGTGTCTCCCGGCTTAGTTCTTCCTTGCTCAAGCGCCTCGGTCAGCGCGATCGGGATTGAAGCAGCTGACGTGTTCCCATAGCGGTCGATATTGATAAAGACTTTGTCAGTTGGCAATCCAACGTACTTGGCGGCGCTGTCAATGATGCGCTTATTAGCTTGATGGGGAATGAAGAGATCGATATCGTCGACGGTTAATCCGGCCTGTTGAATCGCCTGCTTGAGAGCCTTTCCCAGGATCCTTGTCGCGAAACGAAAGACCTGGCGCCCGTTCATGCGCAGGTATTGAAGCCCCTCGTCGATAGTTTCATGGGTGGGAGGCGCTGCCGTGCCTCCGCCAGGCAGTATCAGATGCTCTGCCCCCGATCCGTCGGAGCCCAACACAAAAGAAAGGACGCCTGAAGGCTCATCGGTAACTTGCAGCACAACTGCCCCGGCACCGTCCCCAAAGAGCACGCAGGTAGTGCGATCGGTGTAATCAAGGTAGCGGCTGATCAGCTCAACACCGACAACCAGGACATTGTCACACGCACCTGAAATGATGAATTGCTGGGCGGTGGAAATCGCATAAACAAAACCCGGGCAACCCGCGACGAGCGTGAACGCTCCAACGTCCTTTGCACCCAAGGCATGCTGAACCTGTGAAGAGATGGGTGGTGTCAGGAAATCTGGACTTGAGGTTGCGACAATGATCAGGCCTAAATCGCGCGGCCGAACGCCGGCCTCATCGAGTGCTTTCCTGGCTGCACCGATGGCCATTTCGGAGGCAGTTTCACCGGGAGACACCACGTGTCGCTCTCGAATCCCTGTCCGAGCGACGATCCACTCGTCGCTGGTATTGACCATCTTTTCGAGATCGTGATTTGTGATGACCCGCTCGGGAACTTGCATCCCCCAGCCTATGATGTTCCCGTATCGCTCAGCCATGGCAGGGTTCTATTCTCCCACAGAATCAGGCGCGCGCGATTGTCCTTTCAAAGAAACTCAGGAGCTTTTGGATCGCCTCGAAAGTCTCCGATATCTGCCGGTGCAAGCACTCTTGACATGCTGAAGTCCGTCCGGAATAATCGGAGATCCCCGCAAACTTGAGGAGTTAATGTGACCCAAGAAATCATGCCATTTGAGGGCTTTCCGAAGCAGGGCTTTAAATTCTTCCGCGATATCAAAGCCAATAACAACCGAGAATGGTTTCAGGAGCACAAACAGGAATACATCGATTACCTCCAGGACCCAGCTGTTGCACTTGTTATCGCGCTTGGCGAACGGCTTAAGCCCGATTTTCCCGGCATCAAGTTCGACACCCGAACCAATGGCGCCGGCTCCGTGATGCGTATCTACCGCGACGTTCGGTTCTCCAAGGATAAGAGCCCCTATAAGGATCATCTCGGCATTAATTGGTGGGATGGTCCGCAGAAGAAAAGTAGCCCCGGGTTCCACTTCTTCATGGATGCAAATGGTGCTGCTTTCTACACAGGCTTTCACGAGTTTTCGAAAGAGTATCTGGCAGCCTATCGCGACGCAGTGGCCAAGGAGCGTACGGGAGAGAGACTTGAGAAGGCGGTGGATCGACTGGTGAATAAGCAGGGTTTTGAAGTTGGCGGAGAGCAGCTCAAACGCGTTCCGCCAGGCTTCGATCAGGATCATCCGCGAGGCGAACTGCTCCGCTACAAGGGAATGTGGATCAGATCACTGAAGCTGAAGCGAGAGATTCTGGAGTCACACAAATTGGTGGACGAGTGTGCCAAGTATGCAAAAGCTATGGGGGAGGCGCACCGCTGGTTTGTCGACGTGGGCAAATCAGTTTCCAGGTAATCACTTTGCATATCAACCTTGACAAAATTGTTGGCTGTGCGGTAAATATAGATACGCGTCTATGAATACACAAACCGATCCGACCGATTTTGCGAAAGCTCTTGCGGATCCCACTCGGCAGGCGATCATGAAACTCTGCTGCTGTGAGTGGCGGTCAGTGGGCGAATTGGCGGCTGAACTCGATGTCACTCAGCCGACGGTATCGCACCATCTGTCGTTTCTCCGAGAGGCGAATCTGGTGCATGTGCGGCCCGAGGGACGCCATACGTTTTATTCGCTGAATCAGGATGCGGTGGCCTACTGCTGTGGAGTCCTGATGCTGAACTATGCTCCCGACATACAGGCGAAAACGTAGACCGTGTTTTTTTGCCAATATTCATAGATGTACGTCGATATGATGATGGGAGGTGAGGACATGCAGCTTCCACGCTGGACACTTCGTCGGATCGCCCACTGTTGCGAGGGCGCTCATACAAAGCCCTGGGCATGGCAATAAAAGGCTCAGCTCGGGGAGTCCGCGGCTCCCCGATCTCCACCCGTTGGTTGAGCGCCAACTGGCAGAGATACTGAAGGTAGCGCACGCGCCCCAGCACCGTCAGTTCAGAATACACAACGCTTTGGCATAAGTCGGATTGACCTTCTGGATGCCGAGTGCTATGCTGACTCTGCCGGTGAATAATTCCACAAGAACAGGTCAAGAAATCCGTCGCGCAGACAATACCGGACCATCTGAGCGCCCACGGTAAACGCGCAGATCTCAGTGCGCTGGAAGGAGAATCGTAAATGCAGGTACGCGAGCGAATGACACAGCCGGTTATTACGGCATTGCCAGAAACACCGCTGCAAGAGGCTCTGAATCTGATGCGAGAGAAAGGGATCCGGAGACTTCCTGTTGTGGATGGCAAAGGCCGACTGCGCGGAATCGTTTCCGATCGGGATCTCCTGCATGCCTCTCCCTCAGACGCCACAACTTTGAGCATCTGGGAACTTAACTACCTGCTCAGCAAAGTCACTCTTAAAGATCTGATGACTCGCGATGTAGTCACGGTTAACGGCGACACACCGGTGGAAGAAGCAGCCCATTTGATGGTTGAAAAGAAAATTGGCGGCTTGCCGGTGATGGAGGGTGACAATGTGGTGGGCATCATCACTGAGACGGATTTGTTCAAGGTGCTGGTGGAACTGCTGGAAGCCTAGCTTGGAGCAGCCTTACTCTTCGATTTCTACGATTTCCCTCGCGACAACAACCGGGGTATTCGGGACAGCATCATAGAGCCGCAGAAATCGGTCTGATTCAGCAGATTGCGAACCTCGCAACATCGAAATCCACGGATCCGCAATCGATTGATAAAGTACTTCGATGGTTACGATGAAAGGTCCTTGCTCCTGCCGCAGATCTAGCGCGTACTGGATTTCGTCCACCCCACCCTGGAAGTCTTCGTCACCGGCCGCATTGCCCGTCGGCTGAATCGATTCCACGGCTCCGAATTTATCCTGCCCGATCGGCAAGATCCGGTTGTCTTTTACATACTCTGAGGCCCCCAACAGGTTCGTGGTCACTTCCCCGGTTGGGTTCGTCATAATCGACTCGTAAATTTGAACTTGCTCCGGTTGGACAATCGCTAGATAGTGGGGCTCGTAGGAAGAAGGGTCTTCATCGCTGTTATTGTGAACAATCCGGCCAGCCTCATCCACACCGCCTGATTCGAAGACGATCGCCCCGCTGTTATCCTGAACAACAAAACGGATCCACGCACGGCGTGAGGGAAATCCACTTGGAAACTTGTGCCCGGCGAGATTGTTGATACGGATGTCAGCGGTCAGCCGGCCTCCCGACAGCCTGATCTCGTCGATCTCAAGCTCGACCGTCTGGTTCTGAAGCTGGTCCACAGTCCGTCTTCGAGTTTCTTCAAATTGATCAGCTGACGCGGTAAGGGCGAGCTCATCGACGTAATTCTTGAAGAGTTCCAGCATATAGGCGTTGCCACCCACAAATACGTGCTCTCCAAACGGACTGCGAGGGAACTGGCTCTCCGTGGCAATGCGCACACCACCCGACGCGTCTGGCATGTGGCAGTCCTGGCAGGTCTGACCACGACGGTAATCGCTGTAAAACCACTCAAAATATGTCGTTTGAACTGGGAAAGCGGAGTCAACGAAGAAGGTATGGCAGGTCCCGCACAGCTCTGATTCAGCTAAATGCATTCCCTGTGTCGGAATGTAGCCCGAGGATCTCTGCATGGACTCGATGTACTGGTCATCAACTGAGTAGGGTCCGTAAACCAGCCGCTCTCCAGGCTGGGTTTCGATGTCAACATCGTAGCCTCCGTTGTAGCTGGATTGGAATCCCAAACCTTCTTCGACCACCTGGTGGCACAGCGTACATGACACGCCGTCCATTGCGAGCTCGTGCATGGGATGTTCAGGATCGAGCAAGCCTCCCTCAAAGATCCGGGTCTGGTCCCCTTCCGTAACCTGTGTGTAGCGAGCCATCGGCATATGGCATGTGGCACAGGTATCCTCTATGGAAGCAGCTTCCTCAGGTTGAGCTTGTATCTCCTTGCGCACCGCGGCCTGCCAAAAAGGATCGCGTGCTGAATTCGCCATCATCGATGAACGCCAGGCAGCCTCGATCGATACATCCGCACCTGAATCGTCGACCAGATTTTGATGACAGAAACCGCATACGCCTGAGGCAGAGAAGTATCTTCCCTGGTGCTCGGATAGCGGGAGGCCCTCCTGTATCACCAATGGGCTGATTGTAGGGACCTCCGTCGGTGGTGGCGGAGGGGTCCGCGTTGGCCTGCCTTGCGTGGGCTCGATCGTTGCGGTTGGAGTTTGACTGCTGGCACAAGCGGCAAGGGTAAAGGCCAGTATGCCGAGAAAGGAGATACGTTTTGCCATCGACCTATTCGTCCCCCTGCAGGATGCGAGCCGCCGCCTCGCGTGCAATCTGGACCGCGAAGTTTGTACCGCGATCCCACGGATAGACTTGGCTCATACTGGCAAACCAGAGTCCGGCCAAGGGAGTCTGCATGTCGGGAATGGATTGCGAGTGATTGATTGGAGGGATGGGCTGCGCGTAGCGGGTGCGGAATAGCCAGCTGCTGTTGATCCATTCGGGTTCAAAAGCCCGATTGATCCGGGAGAGAACCGGTACGAACTTCTCAAGCAGTTCGAATTGATCAAGTACGAAATATTCGTGGTCAACTTCCAGGTAATCCCCACAGTACACGATATGTTCGCCCCCAAAGTGAGCTGGATCTACAAAGTTGGTATGCTCAACAAGTGACAGGAATGGAAAACCTGCCTCTTTTGGAAGATTGTGCCAGTAGTGGCCCTGCTCCGAAAGCCGGTGCTTAAGCGAGAGCACAAGCACTACCGCCCCCATCGACAGCATATCCTTGAGCCCTCTCAGGTAGGGATCTGGCAGCTGCGGGGCAAGCTGGGCGAGCAAAGCAGGTGAAGTGGTCACCAAACAATCATCGAATTCCTGCACCTGGCCTTTGAATTCAAGACGTAGCTTTCCCCCCTCGGAGGTCTTTATCGCCTCGACCGGTGTTTGCAGACGTATCTCGACTCCTTCTGATTTGATCCTGTCTGCCAGATCGTCCATGAATCTCTGAAAGCCACCCTGGTAAGTGCCGAGCCGGGGCGTGCGTGCTTTGATTCTGGCCCAAAACCAGGCCATATTGACTTGCTGGTAGCTGGAACCGAACTTCCCCACCAGGAGCGGTTCCCAGATAGAGCTGTACGCCTTTGCACCGACTCTCGACGACAGCCATTCGTGAGCAGTAACTCCTTCAAGCGGTTCCCAGCGGGCCAGGTAGCGGAGATAAGCTACTACGACACCCACCCGAATCCGGTCGAAAAACGGAATGCCTGGGAACCGGAGTACAGCCACGGGTGAATCGAGAGGGTAAAAGCGCTCCTGATGGTAGACCACCGTGACGGGACGCGGGAAAAGCACCCGCTCGCTCCAACCCAGCTCATCGATCAAGCCCAGGATGTACTTGTCGGACGCGAACCAGTGGTGGTAATAGCGTTCAACGGACCAGTCCCAGTTTGGATGCTGGAATCCCGAAGCCAGACCGCCGACATGATCCTCGGCTTCAAAAATGGTGACTGTACAGCCCGCACGCGCTAAATCATACGCAGCAGCCAATCCGCCCGCTCCTGCTCCGATCACCGCCACTCGCTTCATTTGTTCTCGCCCCTAGGGAAAATCACTGGCTTGCAGCCTCAGCCTGTACAGTACGCCAACTGATCCCCTCTCGCACCATGTAGTAGATCCCCAACAAGGTGATTGGGAGCCACAGTGCGGCGTGTAGCACAAGGGTATATGCGGTGGCAACCGCCTGGTTCACTCCGTACGCCACCAGTACAGCGATACCCGGCGCATCAAAGGTGCCAATGTAGCCTGGCGCGGACGGCAATGTGGTCGCCAAGTTGACAACACCGTTCATAAGCATCAAGGCGAAGAAGGAGACCTCAAACGGAAAGGCGTGCATCAGAAACCAGTACTTCACCGTTTCAAGCAGCCAAATCAAAATGGATGTCAACAAGACCATAAACAAATCGCGAGGGGACCGGAGTGCGCCCAGGCCTTCCAAGAAGCGAACCGTGAGCTGACCCGCCTGTTGCCTGAATCGTTTTGGCACCAGGCGCTGATTGACCCATTGGAACGCAGACTCAGTTGGCCCTGGATAAACGGCCATGAAAATCAGCAATATTACTGCCATCAGAAATCCTGTTACACCAAGGATGGCAAGGTTGTACAGATTCCCGACCAGGCTCGTATCGCCGCTGACCCGAGCAAGCTCAGGCAGGTTGAGCACGACAAAGGACAACATAACCACTCCATCAAAAGCGCGTTCCAGAACGATAGTGGCCAATGAACCACTTATGGGGACACTCTCGCTTCGGCGCAGGACATACGCTCTCAGCAGTTCGCCTGTTCTGGCAGGCAGGATATTGTTGCCCATGTAACCGATGACAACGATGGGGAAGGCGGTGCGTGTGGTAATGCTTTTAAGCGGCCGCAGCAGGTAGGTCCAGCGCCATGACCGTACCCAAACGCCGATCCAGTACGCAGCCAGACCGGGCAGGAGCCAGAGGTACTGTGCTCCTTGGATCGTCTGCCAAACGTCGGCGAGACGCAGGCCCCGAAGCGCAAGCCAGAGGAAGAGTGCGCTGATGGCCAGTCCCAGCCAGAACTGCCAGCGCCGATAGAAACCGTTCACGGGAAGCGCCCAAGCATACAATAAGGCGGTAAGCTTCGCATTCTACAATTCGGTGCGCATTTCTCTCAAGACCACCCGTTTTTCCCTGCCTTTCTTGCAAAGACACTCACAGCAAAAGAGCTGGCTCCGCAGCCAGCTCGTGAGGGAATCTGCTCCTGTGCCGCTAGCCGCCGATATATGACATCTCAATTTTTTGCAGTCCGGGTGTGGCCCCGGATCGCAGCTCGGAATAACGATCCGCTCTTTGCGACCAGATTTTGGTAATGTGCTCCGTCAGCTGCTCCTGCGACGCGCCAGAGCGGACGACCTCCCGCAAATCATGACCGTCAACCGCAAACAGGCAGGTGTAGAGCATCCCGTCGGCGGATAGTCGGATCCTGGTACAGTCTTGGCAAAACGGTTGGCTCACCGAGGCGATAATTCCTATCTCACCAGAACCGTCTGCATAACGATATCGATTTGCGACTTCTCCCTTGTAGTTCGCCTCAACCGGTTCAATGGGCATGTCATCGCCAATTCGTTTGACGATTTCGGAGGCCGGCACAACATCGTCCAGGCGCCATTCATTGGTATGACCTACGTCCATGTACTCAATAAAGCGCAGGATATGCCCTTTCTCCTTGAAGTAGCGTGCCATCGGAAGAATGCTTTCTTCGTTTACGCCTCGCTTAACCACCATGTTGACCTTGACTGGATTTAGGCCTGCTGCATCGGCTGCATCCACGCCTTGCAGCACGTCCTGGACACGTGCACCAACATCGTTCATGGCCTGAAACACAGCGTCATCGAGCGAATCCAGGCTTACAGTCACTCGGCCCAAGCCGGCAGCCTTGAGGATCGCAGCCATGGAGCTGAGCTGGATCCCATTCGTCGTCATGGTCAGATCGATACCGGGCAAGGCGGAAAGCTTGGAAACAAGTTGATCGATATCCTTCCTGACCAGGGGTTCGCCACCGGTGAGTCGGATTTTCCGCACGCCGATCGCATGAAAAACATGAGCCAAGCTCTCGATCTCCTCGAACGAAAGGAGCTCGCCGCGTTCCAGGAAGCGAAATTCTCTGCCAAAGACTTCCTTTGGCATGCAATACACGCATCGGAAGTTGCAGCGATCGGTGACCGATATTCGGAGATCGTTCAGCGGTCGAGAAAGCGTATCGGTAATCATTTCTACGTGGTGAATATTTATGCGAGTAGAGTAATTCGGCTCACTTTGTATTGGTGCTTGCTGGTAGTTTTCCAGCACTCGAGGCAAGTTCGAGCAACCTGAAAGGATTTAGGGCCAAATCAGGGGTACTGGAGCCGAGCGATTCTATCACGCAGGCCTAGCAGGTATAATCTTCTGTATTATGTCCGATCGTCCAATAATCCCGTCAGAAGGTGGTTTTTTCGAAAACGTCTCATTTCGGGTCAAGCTCATCTTTCGATTGCTGCTCGATGGGCGCATCAATCCGCTAATTAAATTGATTCCTATCGGTGCGGCGCTGTACCTCATTCTTCCATTTGACATTCCAGGACCAGTTGACGATGTGGCAATCCTTTGGGCTGGCGCCTACTTCTTTGTTGAACTGTGCCCACCAGAGATTGTCAAAGAGCATATCGATGCCCTGGAATCCGTCGTAGATGGCGAATTCCGAGAGGTCACGGACGATGAGGGCGAAGCCTGATCGGGTTTTTGCATCAATCAAAAAAGCGGCGCATGAGTTGCGCCGCTTTTTTTTCATGTAGGTGCTAGCTACCCACCTGCCTCGGGCGTTGCGCTTGGCGTAGGTGTGACTGCTCCCTCGGAAATCCACAATCGGGTCACTACTTCGTTGAGCTGCCCAAGCAATCCCTGATCTTCCCCCCGGAAGAAAACACGGACACCGCCGCCGTTCCCTGTTGTCAATTCGATAACCTCAACCCCTTGAAACTCCAAAAGTTCTCCGGGTGCAACGCGACGGTTTTCAACGAGTTCACCATCGACCGTGACGCTGACAAAAGCCCGACGTTCTACCAATAACCGGAGATCAAGCACTCCTGCCAGGGGAGGTGGGATATCGATGGTTGGGGGGGTGGGTGTCTCGGCTGCGGCCAGAACTGCCGGCTGGGGCGCCAATGCTTCACCTTCCACGGTGGGTGTGAATGTAGGAATGAGGAATGGCGAGGCTGCCTGCGCTCGATCGCGCAGGGAGCTTGCCACCAGGCCAAATCCCCATATCAAGACTGCCAGGACGGTGAGGGTGATGACCGCTGCGATAACTACATCGGCAGATATGCGGCGTCTGCGCACCGCGACCGATGGCCGGGTCACCTGATCGTCCTCACGATTTCGGCGAAGTGGGAGCGTTCTTTGAGTGTGTAGCGTTTCTGAATAGCGCTCGAGGATTGGCCCGGAATCTAATCCAAGGTACTCGGAATAGTTCTTGAGGAATCCGCGAGCCTGTACTTGCGAGGGAATGGATTGGATTTCACCCCGCTCGAGCGCTTCCAGGTAGTGCGCCCGAATGCGCGTCGATCTCTCCGCTTCTTCCAGGCTTAGTCCGAGTCGGTGCCTGGCTTCCTTGAGAGTCTTCGCTATTTCATCCATGCTTCCAGCCTGACCCCCAAGAGCTAGGACGCGTCGTCTTCTTCGACTTCCTCCTGCGGGCTATCGACATCCATGCTGGAGTCCCCCTCCACTTCTTGCTCCGAGAGTTGGGGTGGCACTTCGGAAGATTCGGCCGGAGCCTCTGCCTCTAGCAGGGTGTCTTCAACGAGCTCCCCCGAAGGTTCCACACCCGCTTCGAGTTCACCCGCCGAGGTCTCTTCAGCTTTTTCCATCAGCTGGGCTGCCTCTTCAGCTTCGGCTTCCGCCTCTTCGGCTTCAAGCTCAGCCTGGAGATCGGAGAATGTTCCTGCAGCTTCCAGTTCTTCCACGACCTGGTCGAAAGCTGATTCTGGTGGAAGTTCTTCACGATGCACCACAATGGTTAATTCGGGGATGAGATCGACCGTTAGCCGGGCCCCGACGGCGTGAACTCCGAGTGCACGAATAGGCTCGCTATCGATTTGACTGCGATCGACCTCGATGCCTTTGCTCTCCATGATGGCTTCGCTGATCATTTGAGTCGTTACCGAGCCATACAGCTTGCCGGTCTCGCCGGCCTTTACCGGAAAATTGAGCTGCAGCCCATTCAGCTGCTCATGCACGGCCGTCAACTCTATGTTTAGGCGGGCGCGCTCGGCTTCCGCGGCAGCTTGAATTCGATCGGATTGCTTCAAAGCGCCGGGGGTGGCGAGAGTTGCCAATCCCTGAGGGATCAAATAATTACGACCGTAGCCGTCTGCGACGCGTTTGACCTCGCCGGCACGGCCTAGCTTGTATACATCTTTCAACAGCATGACTTCCATTGAACTTCGACTTCCCTTCCTGCAAAGTTAGGGCGCCGAGATTCTCGACGCCCTGGAGGTCGGATTTTACCAGAGTTGCCTGCCGCTTAGCTGGTGACGATTCGCTCCATTACGATCGCATCCTCGCCGTCCCGATAATACTTCGGCCATATGTCCACCCTTGAATACCCGGCCTGCAGGTAGAGTTCGAGCGCGGCTTCGTTCGTCTTGCGAAGCGAGAGTCTCACTCGATGCGACCCCAGCTTCCGTTCACAAGCAGCCAGCAGCCGCCGGCCGAGACCATGCCGTCGATAATCAGGATGGACCCCGATAGATGCCACCCAAGCCAGGTCGCGCCGCCCTCGACGATCTCCAATAACAAATCCAACCAGCCGACCATCAATTTCGGCTTTCAATCGAACCGTTCCGGGGAACGTCAAGGCCGCAAGAACTTCCGGCCATGGCCATGAGTCGCGGCCAAAGCAAACCTTTTCCAGTGCCACAACCGCGCGTAAGTCGCGCCAGGTCGCTGGCAGGATTTTCGCCTTTGAACCATCAACGCTTGATCTTCCCGCCTCAATCAGGGTCTCGATGACGTAGATTCCTTCCCATTCTGAGTGAACAGCGAGCTGCGCGCTCACCACACGCGCAGCTCAAGGTGGGTCTTACTTTGAATCCCCGTCGCCTCGCCGGAAATTCTCCAGCAGGCTTGTAAATTCCATCGGGAATATGTATTTCGTGGCTGGATTTGCACCCATATCCTTCAACGTTTCGAAATACTGCAAGGTCATCGTCTTTTGATCGATGTTCTGCGCTGCGCCAAATATCTGCTCGAGCGCAGCTGCATAGCCTTGAGCCCTTAGGAGCTGCGCTTGGCGATCACCCTCTGCGCGCAGGATGTTGGCCTCTTTATCTCCTTCGGCCGTCAAGATAGCAGCCTGTTTTTGCCCCTCGGCGACGTTGACCTCGGCATCTCGCTGGCCGGTCGATTCGGTCACCACGGCACGTCGTACGCGCTCGGCGGTCATCTGCCGGTTCATCGCTTCTTGCACTTCCTTTGGCGGCAGAATCTCACGGATTTCGACGTTGGTAACCTTTACTCCCCAGCGCTCGGTCACCTCATCCAGCTTCACCCGCAAGGTTTGGTTGATGTGATCTCGCTGGGATAGGACGTCATCAAGCAGGATGCCGCCAATCACAGAGCGCAATGTGGTGGTTGCCATGCCCTCCGCTGCACCCTCGAAATCTTCAACCTGCAGGACGCTCTGTGTGGCATTAACCACCTTGAAATACCACAGGAAATCGATATCGATCGGCGCATTATCCAAGGTGATTGAAGTTTGTCGGGGAATCTCCCGCACTTGTTCCCGCAAATCCACCCGAGTGCCTCGGTCTATGAAGGGGGTCAGAATGACCAGACCGGGACCCCGTTGTCCGAGTGAGCGGCCTAGTCGAAACACAACGATGCGCTCGTACTCGGGCACAATCCGGATAGCTCCCGCTATCAGGAAAAGCCCCAGCAATCCTCCACCAACGAGCAAGCACAGAAAGATGGTTATATCCGACATATCACTCTCCTTCTTGAGGTCCCCGATCCGGCTCCACCAGTAGTAGGAGTCCTTCAAGACCTACAACACGCACGCGGGTTCCGGGCGCAATCGTCAAATCCGCCTTTGCTGTCCAGAGCTCACCGTCGACGTACGCTGAACCGATTGGGTCAATAGCCGAGCGGGCTTCCCCGGTCATCCCCGTAAGACGATCTGGATCCAAGTCTGGCATCACCTGGTGTGCCTGTAACACGCTGCGCGCCAGGAGCCAGAAGACACCGACGGAAATCAGCGTAACTACCAGTGCAAGCAGCAAATTCACCGCAGGGCCACCAGCGGGACTGGCATAGAGGAAAGCGGATCCGATCGTCAGCGAAATGACAGAGAGCGCGAGCCACAAACCGCGTCGGAAGCGCCACACCGACAGCCCAAATAGCACCAATCCAGCCACGAGCAATGCCAGGGCCCACAGGTTGACCGGAAAGAAAATCATGCCGATACCGGCGATGCCAAGGGTTATCAGTGCCAGCACCTCGATGATTCCGGTACCTGGGTTGAGCAGCGCCAGCGCTGCGAGCCAAGTGCCAATTACAAGCGCTAGGTAAAGAAGATTGGGAATCAGTGGGGATTCAAGCATGTGTTTCCTGCCCCAAGTTCAAACAGGTGATGATCCGATGCTAGAGGGTTTTTTGATAGACCCGATAGGTTTTATAAACCTCGCCCCCAAGCATCTTGATGCTTCGATTGACCTTGTCGTTGCTTTCGAGGATCCAACTGGCTTCGCTCAATTCGTAGCCTCCCCGATGAGCAGCCTCCGCTAGCTTGAGAAACAAGATCGACTCCAACCCCTGACCCTGGAATTCCGGCAATATGCCCACACCCCATGCACGAACCCATTTGAGGTTGCCCCGAACTTTCCAGTGCCAAAAGAGCTTGAGAAGCGTAAATATCTCAGGAACGCCTGGCTTTGGATAAGCTTTTCTCAGCGGCTGATTCATATCAGGCAGTGCAATTCCAAAACCCACGGGCTCTCCATCTCGCTCGATGAAAAGCGCGAGACTGGGATCAATGAATTCTTTCAGCTGGTCGGCGATCAACGCTACTTCATTTTCGGTGAGTGGAACTGCTGCCCAATTAGGTGCCCAGGCGGCGTTGTAGATCTTGAGCAGTCGCTCGACTTCCTGGTCAAGTTGCTTTAGGTTTGCCTCCCGGATTGACAGATTCCAACGCTTTAGAATCTTGTTCCCAACCCGGACGACTTTTTCGGGCATGTGATGCTTTAGGTCTGCTACGCTAACCTTGTATGCCCAGAGGTCCATCGCCTTCTGGTAGCCCGCTTCTTCGATATACCCCTGGTAGCGCGGCGGATTGTATGTCATCAGGATGCGCGGCGAATCATCGAAACCGTCGACAAGCAAACCCAGTTCCTCGTTGGTTGAGTATTGCATCGGACCCAGGATTTGATCATGCCCGGCTTCGCGTGCCCAGGACTCTGCTGCGCTCAGAAGTGCCGCAGCGGCGTCGGGATCCTCCAGGATCTCAAAGAAACCAAAGAAGCCTGAATTGTCTTTATGGATATCGTTGTAGAGGTAGTTTGAGAAGGCCGCTATCGTCCCGACTGTCTCCCCATTCCGACGCGCGAGAAAGAAGGTGGCCTTTGCGTGCTCAAAAAACGGATGATGTCCTTGATCTAGAAGCTTCCTCTGTTCCGACAGCAGAGGCGGAACCCAATATGGGTCGTCGCGGTATACCCGCCATGGAAATGCAATGAACTCGTTGAGTTCTGACTTGTTGGAAACAGGAAGAATCTGTGGTTCGGTCACCTTATGTCTTGATTATACAGTCAGGCAAGCATCTGCAGCCGGTGGTGGTAGACTTCCGTGGGCCGACATCCAATCACGTGTTTGACGCCTACCCCTGGATTCTAGCAATAGGTGTACTGATCTCCATCATGTGGCTTGGTTTTCAGCCTTCATTGCGTGGAAACGATGCGCTTTCCGGAATCGATGCGGCATTGATTGTGGTCCTGGCGGGCCTCGCTGGCGCCCGAGCGGGGTATGTCGCCACCCATTGGGAATACTTCAGCGAACGTCTGGAGCAGACCCTATTTTTCTGGCAAGGGGGACTGAGTTGGGCGGGCGGTGCCACTCTCGCAATCATTGCATTGGCAATCTACGTTGTTGCAACAAAACGGTCCTTCTGGCATCACGCGGACTCGCTCGCCATACCTGCTGCAATGGTTGCATCTGCAGCCTGGTTGGGGTGCATGATCGACCGTTGCGCTTATGGTTTGAAGACGGCTCCCTCTCTCTTTGCACCGGCTTCATCGGATATGCTCGGTAATATCGCTCCACGCTGGCCTACCCAAGCGATAGGTGGGCTGCTCTCGCTCGTCTTGGTCGGTGCCCTATACGGACTTTCCCAACTTGATCTCCGGCCAGGGGTGCTGGCTGCAATTTCAATCTCAGCAATAGCGCTTGTCGCCCTGGTTTTATCATTCACCCGTGGGGACCCAATGCCAGCGATCGCAGGAATTCGCTGGGACGGGCTTAGCTCGGCGGTGATCCTGTCAATGGGTTTGATTGCCTTGACTGCGAATCTGAGCAAATGATCCGTTTAGCAATTGCCCAGATTGACACGGTGCTTGGCGACGTAGGTGCGAACCTCGAAAAGCACCTCGCACAGATCGAAGAGGCTGCGAAAGCAGGAGCCGATCTCGTCGTTTTTCCCGAGCTCTCGCTGACGGGCTACGCTTTGCTCGATGACACAGCTGTTGTTGCTCGGCAAGCTTCCAGCAAGGACCCTGTCTTCAAGCCATTAGCGGCGGCCAGTGAGAGAGTCGACATACTGGTAGGTTTCGTGGAAACAGACGAGCGACATCGCATTTACAACTCGGCCGCCTATCTATCCGGGGGAGAGATCGTCAGCGTACACCGAAAGGTATACCTACCGACTTACGGGCTCTTTGACGAGAGCCGGTTCTTTGCAGCAGGAGATTCTGTGCGCGCAGTTGAGACGCCCCTGGGGCGTGTTGGAATCCTCATTTGCGAGGATTTCTGGCACGCATCCCCACCCTACTTGCTATGGCTCGACGGGGCAGATTTCCTGCTTTTCATGTCTGCTTCACCTGGCCGAGGTCTGGATACTGAGGAGGCGCTAGAATCGGCCCGGTGGGTAGAGCATGTAGCTCAAGCATATGCCAGTCTTTTCACGACATTTGTTGCCAATGTGGGGCGAGTAGGTTTTGAAGATGGCCTGGGATTCTGGGGAGGTTCTGTAGTCTTCGACCCCCACGGGGAGCTAGTTGCACGGGGCCCGTTTCACGAGGAGGCATTGTTCATCGCTGAGCTCGATCTGCACCAGCTCCAAAGAGCTCGCGCGCGACTTCCACTGCTGCGCGATGAGCGGCCAGAGCTGGTCCATCGTGAGCTGAAGCGAATCCGGAAATCCGGCAATCACGGACCGGTGAACACCGGAAAGCGTTGAGGATGAAAGGGGACGAAATCAGCCTAGAAATCAATACTTCTCTTGCGCGCAAGATCCTCACCGGATTCATAAGAAGCGAAACCGGGCGGGCTGGGTTTGAGCGCGCGCTGGTTGGGCTCTCCGGCGGTATCGATTCATCGCTGACCTGTACCTTGGCAGCCGAGGCTCTGGGGCCGGAAAATGTAATGGCCGTTCGCATGCCCTATTCCAGCTCCTCTTCGGATTCCCTCGAGCACGCAGATCTGGTCATTGCGATGACTGGTGTTCAGGAGAAAACAGTGTCGATATCTGAGCCGGTCGATGCAATGATCAGGGACATCCCTGAGCGCGAGCAGGTGCGTCGAGGGAATGTAATGGCCCGGGTGCGGATGATCGTTCTTTACGATCAGTCTGCCGAGTTCAACGGCTTAGTGGTTGGCACTGGAAACAAAACCGAGATGTTGCTTGGTTACACAACCCAGTTTGGAGATGCTGCTTCAGCCATCAATCCAATTGGAGACTTGTACAAGACCCAGGTGCGCCAGATGGCGGCTGAAATGGAGATTCCCGAGGTCATCATAAAGAAAGCACCTTCGGCCGATTTATGGATTGGGCAAACGGACGAAGGTGAATTGGGCTTTACCTATGAGGAAGTGGATAAGCTCCTTTACCTGCTGGTAGATCGAAGATACTCGATCGACGATTGTGTGGAAACAGGTTTTGACCGGGAGTTCGTGGAATCTGTTGTTGAACGCATGCGGCGCAACCACTTCAAGCGTGTGATGCCCCCAATCGCGAAGTTGAGCAACCGTACCATCGGTTATGACTTTCTCTATATGCGTGACTGGGGAACCTGATGTCTGAGACTGGAGAGCAGCAGGCCTTTCGAGATGCGGTCTATGCGATCGTTCAGCAAATTCCGGAGGGCCGAGTAATGACGTACGGAAACATCGCGGCTTTGATCCCGCCCCCTTCGAGCATCGATCCCATTGCTTATAAGCGAATACGGGCTCGCTGGGTTGGCTATGCCCTCAAGCGGTGCCCGGAAGGAGTACCCTGGCACCGAGTGGTCAATGCACGCGGGCAGGTCAGTCTACGGCATGGAATCGGCCCCAACCTGCAACGTGCTATGCTCGAGGTGGAAGGCATCCGCTTTAATGAGAAGGATTGCCTCGATATCAAGGCCCTCTCCTGGAAACCCGATCCCCGAGCTTTTTCCGTCAATTGAATCTCCACAGACTTCTCGAAATCGACCATCGCTGGTCTGCCAGCATTAGCTTTGGCAATCGATCCAAGGGCTTGAGGATTCTGGGGGCGATCGTTGCCCACTCGGGTGACTCCTGGTTCTGGGGGCTGGGGCTAGCGGCGGTTTGGCTGCTGGGTGACGCCGCTCAAAAAATATGGGCTGTCAGGTTATTGATTGGAATCTTCGTTACCGCGCTTATCGTGATCGCGCTGAAGTTCATAATTCGCCGACAGCGTCCCCAGGGGGAATTCGGGAGCCTCTATCGGCGTACGGATCCGCATTCTTTCCCTTCTGGGCATGCCGCAAGGGCACTTATGCTCATGGTATTGGTCATCGGTTGGGGTCCTGCCTGGCTCGTGCCGGTCATGCTGATTTGGGCACCGCTGGTCACGCTTTCCCGAGTAGCGATGGATTTGCACTACCTTTCGGATGCGATCGCCGGCGCACTAATCGGCACGCTTGTCGGGGTTGGTTATCTCATGATTGTATGAGTTAAGTGTGACGGAGCTATTGCTGGCAACCAAAAAGGGCGTCCAGTGGGGACGCCCTTTTTTTCCTTCTCTCCTCCGTACAGACTACGGCCTGTCGCTATTCACCCAGTCCCATCCCAGGATAACTGCCACATCGATGTCGGGCAGTGGAGTGACCGGCCGCAGAATCTGTCCTTCTGTCAGTCCCAGCATTTCCGTAAGGTAGCGCAGCGTGTACGGGAAATTTTGACTGTGCACAATGAGGCGTGACTTCTCGTAGTCGAGTCTTTCGGCGTTATCAATCTGGACGATATTTAGGCCCTGGCTGGATAGAAAATCTGCAGTATCCGTAGCCAACCCTTCGATCCCAGCTCCGTTTAGGATCGCCAGTCTAGCAGACTCGATCTGAGCGGCTTCAGTTGCAGCTGGATCCTGAATCGTCGGAGCGATCGCTCCAGTACCAGTGAAGATCTCGTCCCTAAGCGCACGTACTTTGTCCGGGATCGGCTTCAGCACCTGCGCGCCATCAAAATGCGTTTCCAACAGCACCATTTCTGGCGGCGCAATTACGCCTTTTTCGACCTCACTGGGGGAAACTTTCATCGCAAGCAGCCCAAGGCTGACCATCTCGTCGAAACTCAAGTTGGTGTGAATTCCAGACGCCAATTCCTGGTAGAGGATCGGCGCTTTTGCTAGCAGCGTGGGCATTGAATCGAGTTCGAATATCGTATCGCGCACGGCCATGATGACCTGCTGCTGCCGCTGCGCCCGATCGAAATCTCCCCCTTCAGTCTTGCGCGCCCGAGCATAAGCCAACGTCTCTGCACCATCCAGATGATGTGCCTTCGCATCTAACCAAAAACTTTGCCTACCGATTGGAGAGATCTTCATTCTCTCTGGCACCAAGACATCCACACCGCCGATTTCATCAATCATGCGCTCAAAGGTCGAAAACTCGAGCAACGCATAGTAATTGACTTCCACCCCGAGCAGGTTCTCCACGGTAGCCATCGCCAAGCCTGGGCCTCCACCGGGTATCCGGTTGGCTTCACCCAGGAAGTAGGCGGTATTAATTCGGTTGTGCTCGAAGCCAGGGATCTCGACCCACAGATCGCGCGGTATGGACAGCATCCCGGCAGTTTCAGCGATCGGGTCGATGGTGACCAGCATCATCGTGTCAGTCCGTGGCGGGCCATCTCCGCTCTGCCAATCGCGAAAATCTAGCCCCAGCAGCAGGATATTTATGCGGTCTACCCCATTCCAGGTTGGTGGTTCCTCAACCAGCTCGGGGTTAACCAGCGGTACGGTCGTTGGTTCTCCGGGCTCAGGCGCCTCATCCTCGGAGCTGAAGATGTTCGGCAATCCGACTCCGGACCAGCTGGAGGCAAACCCCCGGACGGTGTTAAAGACTAATAGCGCGGAGAGGACAGCCATGAGCACGAAAGCTCCGCCTAAACCCCAAACTGCCCATTTTGGAGGGCGCTTCATGGCCAAATCACCGGTGTGTTAAGCATTAAATTGCATCTCAAAGGTCTGGGATTATCACGCGCGGCGGCGAGTATATCACGCTCGAATCCATGCAGCGCGCTATAATCCCTGCCCATGTCTGGTTCACAATCTCGTGGCCTGTTTGCTGCTGCATTGCTCTTGATTGCGATCGGCTGGACAGGGCTGTATCTCCTCATGGCCACCACTTTGCCTACGGTGGGACCGCGCTGGCTGTTTTTCTTTCTGCTGATAATCGCCGTCACGGGAACCGCCTTGCCCTTTGTATGGTTGCTGCACAAGCGATTTGGTCCGGCTCCATCCACTGTTCTACTTCGCCAGGCAATATGGGTTGCTTTGTTCGTAGCCCTATGTGTGTGGCTGCAGATCAACCGCTCGCTCACGCTTTCGCTCGCTCTGCTCCTGGGAGTGGGTTTCATCATTCTTGAGTGGTTCTTGCGCCTGCTTGAACGGAGCGTCTGGAGACCCAACCGTTGAGTTTGCGCGACCTTCCTTCGGTCGACAGATTGCTTGGTGCGGAAGGAGCCGGCGAGTTGATTGCTGCGTATGGCCGACCGCTAACCGTGCAGGCACTGCGCGCAAGCCTGGATTCAGCTCGCTTGGCAATCCAGGAAGGCCAGGATCCCCCAAAAGATGCTGAACTGATCTCAAGAAGCGGCGAAACCCTGCAGAGTTGGCTGCTCCCCTCGCTTCGGCCGGTCATCAATGCCACCGGTGTCATCATCCACACCAATTTGGGCCGTGCTCCATTGAGTGCAAGTGCACAGCGTGCAATCTCAGAAGTCGCATCGGGCTATAGCTCTCTCGAGTACGACCTGCGCCAGGGATCGCGCGGGAGTCGTGACGTGCATGCCGAAGACTTGCTCGTTCGCTTGACCGGAGCCGAGTCGGCTCTGGTAGTTAACAATAATGCCGCGGCCGTGCTGCTGGTACTCACGGCGCTTGCTCATGCCAGGGAAGTCCTCGTATCGCGCACCCAACTGATCGAAATCGGAGGCGGATTCCGCATTCCCCAGATACTGGAGCAGTCTGGAGCGATACTCAGGGAAGTCGGCACGACGAACCGCACCCACCTGAAGGACTTCACGGAAGCGATTACAAATGAAACTGCCCTGATTCTGCGCGCACATCATTCGAACTTCAAGATTGTCGGATTCTCTACCGAACCCAGCCTGGCGGAACTGATTGGTGTCGGGCAAACGCACGACCTGCCTGTGCTGGACGATCTGGGCTCAGGCGCCTTACTGGATACCGCCTTGTTCGGGCTCGGTCACGAACCCATGGTGCAAGAATCGGTCCGCGAGGGTGCCCCCCTGGTTGCATTTTCTGGGGACAAGCTGATTGGAGGCCCTCAGGCCGGCATTCTGGTAGGTGAAAAGACCCTCCTTGATCAGCTGCGCAAACACCCGATGGCCCGCGCCGTTCGCCCGGACAAAATGTGTCTTGCGGGACTATCCGCCACACTGAATCACTTCCTGCGAGATGAAGCGACCGAAACCATCCCCGTATGGGTGATGATTTCAGCAACAGAAGCTGTGCTCAAGCAGCGAGCGGATCAATGGGCCAAGGAACTGGGCAGCGGGGAACTCATTCAGGGCCGCTCAACAGTTGGAGGCGGAAGCTTGCCGGAGGAAACCCTGCCAACCTGGCTCCTGGCGTTGGATGTCGACCAACCGAACGCTTTCGCAGAACGGTTGCGAAATTCTGATCCCCCAATAATTGCCAGAGTGGAAAATGATCGAGTTGTCATTGATCCCAGAACTGTGCTTCCCGATCAGGAAGAACCGCTTCTGAGGGGTGTTCAGGCCGCCCTCGAAGCCTGATTTGCAGGAAAAAACGATATTTCGTGAAGGCTGACATTGACCACCTGATGCGCGAAGCCGGTCTCGATGCTCTGCTTGTGATCGGCCCCGCGGCCCATAATCCGAACAAGGTCTATTTCACTGGCCTGGTGCATGTCACCTCTGGGTACTTGCTGAAAAAACCCGATCTACCCCCAGTACTGTTCCACCGCTCGATGGAGCGCGAGGAAGCCGCACGTTCAGGACTGACTACGAAAGATCTGGACGATTACCGACCTGCTGAGCTGCTTGAGCGAGCCGCTGGCGACCAAATCCAAGCCACAGTACTGCTGCTCCAAGAGATTTTTAATGACTACGACATATCCGGTCGTGTCGCGCTATATGGAAAACGGGAGTTGGGTGCCGAATACGGCGTTTTTCAGAGGCTTCAAAACCTTTCCGGTGACCTTGAGATCGTTGGAGAAGCCGAGGCCAGTTCGGTTCTCGCTCGAGCCCGAGCGACAAAGGACGAGGCTGAAGTTGAGCGTATCCGGGGCATGGGAGAGATCACGACGAAAGTCGTAGGGGATGTCGCAGATTTCCTGACCTCACATCGATCCAAAAACGGAGTCTTGGTCAATTCGAAAGATGAAGTTCTCACCATTGGAGATGTCAAGCGACGCATCAATTTGTGGCTGGCGATGCGCGGCGCCGACAATCCAGAGGGCTCGATATTCGCCATCGGCCGAGATGCTGGCATTCCCCACAGCGCGGGGCAAGCTGATCAGCCTATCGAAGTTGGCAAGGCGATCATCTTCGACATCTTCCCCTGCGAAGCCGGCGGTGGCTACTATTTCGATTTCACTCGCACCTGGTGCTTGGGGTGGGCTCCTGACGAGGTGGAGGCGCTTTATCAGGACGTGCTCGAGGTATATCATTCGGTATTCAGCGAGCTCACAGTCGATGCTCCGACCAGGGAGTTTCAGCTTAAGGCATGCGATCTCTTTGAAGCTCAGGGCCATCCAACAACTCGCTCAACGCCCGGAACGACAGACGGGTATGTTCACTCTTTGGCACACGGCGTTGGATTGGCTATTCACGAGGCGCCTGGATTCAGTCACGGCAAGAGCAACAAAGACACCTTGACCAGAGGTACGGTGTTTACATTTGAACCGGGACTCTATTATCCAGATCGGGGCGCCGGAGTACGAATTGAGGACACTGTTTGGGCGAGGCCTGACGGTGGATTCGAATTGCTGGCGGAATACCCCAAGGATCTGGTATTGCCGGTTGAAGCAGCTTGAATTGGAAAAACTCTAGAGACGGGATTGGCAAATGGCAAGTGGCGACACTCGAATATTAGGTATTGAGACCTCCTGCGATGAGACTGCAGCTGCGGTCGTCGAAAACGGACGGTCAATAAAATCAAATGTCGTCGCTTCACAGGCTGCAGAGCATGCCGCATACGGCGGAGTGTATCCGGAGGTCGCCTCTCGGATTCATGTGGAGACGATTTTTTCCGTCGTTTCTGAAGCCCTCGATGCGGCTCATGCTGGAATGGAGGCAATTGATGCCATAGCCGTAACCCGTGGCCCGGGCCTCGCCGGATCTCTGGTGGTTGGTATGAACATGGCCAAGGGGCTCGCATTGGCTGCCAATGTTCCTCTGCTGGGCATAAACCATCTGGAAGCGCATATGTATTCGATCTGGCTGGTTGAAGAAGAGCCTGAGCCCAAATTTCCCCTGCTGGCATTGATCGTATCGGGTGGACATACTGAGCTTGTTCTGATGGAGGAGCATCTCAAGTACCAGCGGCTTGGCGGCACGTTGGATGATGCAGCTGGAGAAGCATTTGACAAAGTGGCACGTCTTCTTGGATTGGCATATCCAGGCGGCCCCGCAATTCAGGAAGCCGCAGAGAAGGGCGATCCTGAGGCTTTCAAGTTTCCTCGTGCATGGTTGGAAGGGACCTGGGATTTCTCGTTCAGTGGCCTGAAAACAGCCGTACTGCGCGAAGTTCGCGAACGCCAGCCTGAGCTCAAGGCCGGAGTGGAGGCTCCTCGTCCTGGGTTGCCTATCGCAGATATCGCAGCAGCATTTCAAGCGGCAATTGTAGAGGTGCTGGTGGTAAAGACCCTGGAAGCCGCCAAAGATTTCAAGGCGAAGGAAATTCTCGTAGCAGGTGGCGTTTCCGCAAACTTGCCCTTGCGCGATGCGTTTGAAACCCAGTCCAAGCTTCCTGTGCGCACTCCGCCGATTGAACTCTGTACCGATAATGCTGCAATGATTGCCGCTGTCGGGCATCAGCGTTTNNAGCGTTTCGGGGCTGGACAACGAGATGCGCTCGACATGGACGTGCTTCCGAGCTGGCCCCTGGATCAAAGACCTAACTGAATACCCCTGATCCCCAGAATGGCGTACTCCCGGCTACGGACTCGTAGCTGGTCTCCAGTATGATAGATGCTCTTCGAAAGCTCAGAGGCGGATTTCAATGGCTGAAAGAACTCCCGAAAAAGGCAATGTCCTGCTGATGGTTGGCACGCGTAAGGGTAGCTTCCTCTATTGGAGCGATCCAGACAGGAAGGCATGGCATCGCAACGTGAGCCACGATGGCTGGATGGTGCATCACTTGACGCACGATCCACGCGACAACTCAGTCTATGCTGCTACGAACAGCGATGTTTTCGGGGCCGTCGTGCAGCACAGCTCAGATTTTGGCGTCACCTGGGAAAGGCGCAGTGAGAAGCTCGATTACTCGGGAGGCAGTGAACGGCGTGTCAGGAAAGTTTGGCACCTGACTCCAAAGCCGGGTGACGAACCGGGACAACTTTACGCTGGCGTTGAGCGCGCAGGGTTGTTCACCACTGACGATTACGGGACCACATGGACACCAGTCCCTGGCTTGAATGATCATGTGCATAGCGAACAGTGGAGCCCAGGGGGTGGCGGGCTGATCCTTCATACGATCGTCGTTGATCCGGATGACCACAAGCGCGTTTACGTTGGAATATCCGCAGCTGGCATTTACCGAAGCGACGACGGTGGCGAGACTTGGACAGCAAAAAACGTTGGGGTACGAGCAGACTTCCTGGAGGAGAAATACCCCGAGTTTGGGCAGTGCGTGCACAAATTCGACCTGCATCCTGCTCAGCCCAATGTCCTCTACCAACAGAATCATTGCGGTGTCTACCGCAGCGAGGATCGAGGCGATAACTGGGTTGAGATTACAGAGGGTCTCCCCTCTGAATTCGGCTTCCCCTTTGTGATCAATGCGAATGACCCAAACACGGTATACGTGATTCCGCTAGTTGGCTCTGAGAACCGCGTCGTTCCTGACGGAAAGATGGTGGTCTGGCGCAGCCGCGATAGGGGCTCCACCTGGGAGCCTCTATCCAGCGGGCTGCCAGATGGAGCCTACCTCACCATTCTCAGAGAAGGGATGGCGGTCGATGATTGTGAGAGCAGCGGCGTATACGTGGGCACGCAAACCGGTCAGATCTTCTTCAGCCCCGATGAAGGTGAAAACTGGCAGGTACTGGCGGATTTCCTACCGCCGATTTACTCAGTGTCAGTTAGCAGGATCAGTTGAGCATTCAGGTCCACATGCCTAGCGCCCTGCGGTCGCTTTACCAGACCCAGCGCACTGAGCAAGTGCAAGCTCGTACGGTTGCAGAAGTGGCCGCCGCACTCAACCAGCGATATCCAGGCATCCAGGACCGACTGATGGAACCGGATGGTAATTTGCGCCGCTACGTGAATGTCTTTGTGGAAGGAGAGGACGGCCGCTGGCCCGGAGAAGCGAATACCGAGATAGAAGACGGAAAGCAAATGTGGATAGTACCGAATATTGCCGGAGGAGTCTGAGCAACGGAGTTGGGCTGGCGATTGAATCGCCGTTCTGTCTGAAGCCGTTCGCGATCCGTCTACTGCTTGTAGCCCGGTAATTCGCGCAGCACACCTTCTTGTTCAACTTGCCAGTAAGGAACCCAGGCTACCCCGAACAAGTCCACGTAAACATCTTTCTTTTTCGGAGACTTTATGAGTTCATCGATACTCGAAGCAGCCTCGATCCAACGATCATCCAACTCATCAAGCTCTTCTGCTAATTCATCTTCAAGCTCTTCGAGCTGTCGCTGAAACTCCGCGATCGCTTCAACCGATTCCTCGATATCTGCCTTTGCTTTCTCGGTCAAACGTCGCTTGGTCAGTGAGCTTGATACCCGACGTCGACTGCGTGATCCTCCAAAGAGGGTCAAGACGTTTTCCGCGTGGGTCGCCATTTCCTCCATTTTGCGCGCCGAGTGCTCAGCCTTATCTTCAGCCAGCTCTCTTTCTTCCTTGGAAAGTTTGCTCTTGATGGAATCGATCTTTTTCTCGTACTTCTTACGCAGCTCTTTAGCTTCATCGTCTCGCCGCACTTGAGCAGCCTCGGCTACCTCTTGCTCAAAATCCTCCTTCGAACTCCCAGGCTTTGATGCCAGTTCTAGTGATGGATTCCAAAGCAGCGTCAGCTCCGCTTGGTGATATACGAAATCTACAAAGTCGCTTTCAAGCCGCTTGATCCCACGTGGATCTCGAATCGAATCATCAAGCGCATGAAAACCGGCCTCAGCCAATGGCTCGCGATCCAAAGTTTCCGACTGGACCGGAGTGTGAAGGTTGTCTTTCCAGCGCACCCGGTCAATTTCAGTAACCATAGCGGTGACGATCATGTCATAGTCCAAATCAATCTTTCGATCCAGGATCCGGGCCGTGGCCTGGGCAAGCAGCACTGGTTTGTAGATCAATCCTTTTTCGGAGTAATCACCGGCTTCGGCTGCTTTCGCTGCCTCCGACGCAGTTTGATTGTTTGGTAGGAAATACTCCTCAATCGAGCTTGGAACCTTGGCTTTTGTTCCAGTGACGGCCGTATCGATCGGTTTTCCGACCTCGGCAACAACGGCCTCAACATCAGCATTGACCAGTTCGTTTAGATCTCCAAGGCGTTCTCTGGTGATGGGGCCACGCAGGTATGCCATTGCCCAGCGAGTCTTGAAGATTTCGTGCCCCTCTGCATGGACGTTGTGCAGCAGAAAAACGCGCTTATCGATTGCTGACACGATGCGATCCAGCTCTCTACGGGTTAGACCTTCCCGGATCCCCTCCAGGCCATCCAGCAATCGGGTTTTGTCTCGTTCAGCCTGTAGGCGGCCAATGAACCATGTGCCAGCGTTGCCCAGACCTTTGTAGTCGAGATCCACGGGGTTCTGGGTGACCAGAAGCAGCCCCAGCCCAAAAGCACGCGCTTGTTTGAGCAGCCTGAGCAGCGGCTCTTTTGAGGGTGGATTTGCTACCGGTGGCATATATCCAAAGAGCTC
>JABAOE010001938.1_pt3 | contig 41195 bp, 36 predicted proteins | sample 7062141 | NCBI WGS metagenome assembly JABAOE01 (sample SAMN14538627, study PRJNA623070) | marine sediment metagenome | biome: marine biome [ENVO:00000428]; feature: marine pelagic biome [ENVO:01000023]; material: deep marine sediment [ENVO:00002113] | place: India: Gulf of Khambhat ...
CGGTGGCCATGTTCCGGCGCCTGTTGCCGAGGGTCCTGGAGATCATTTTCGAGATCAACGCCAGGCTGCTGGCCGAGGTCAGCCTGGCCTGGCCGGGCGACAACGAGCGACTGGCGCGGATGTCGATCATCGAGGAGGGGCCCGAGCCGCTGGTGCGCATGGCCTACCTGGCCATCGCCGGCAGTTTCTCCGTGAACGGCGTGGCGGAGCTCCACTCCAACCTCCTGCGCCACGGCCTGTTCCAGGATTTCGCCGAGCTGTGGCCGGAAAAATTCAACAACAAGACCAACGGCGTGACCCAGCGCCGCTGGCTGGCGGCCTGCAACCCGCCGCTGAGTGGCCTTATCAGCGAACGGATCGGCCCCGGCTGGGCCACCGAGCTGTCCCGGCTTGCCGAGCTCGCCGAACACGCCGGTGATGCATCGTTCCAGGCGGCCTGGCGCGAGGCGCGCGCGGCCAACAAGGGGCGGCTGGCGGCCGGCATCGAGCAGCGCGCGGGCGTGGCCCTGGATCCGGAAATGCTGTTCGACGTCCAGGTCAAGCGCATTCACGAATACAAGCGCCAGCTGCTCAACGTGCTGCACGCCATCCACCTGTATGACCAGATTCGCCGGGGCGATGGGGAGCACCGCGTGCCGCGCGCACTGATCATCGGCGGCAAGGCGGCACCCGGCTACGTCATGGCCAAGAACATCATCAAGTTCATCAACAACGTGGCGGGCGTCATCAACTCGGACCCGGCCATGGCGGGCCGCCTGCAAATGGTGTTTTATCCGGATTACAACGTCTCGGCGATGGAACTGATCTGTCCGGCTGCGGACCTGTCCGAGCAGATTTCCACCGCCGGCAAGGAAGCCTCGGGTACCGGCAACATGAAGTTCATGATGAACGGCGCGGTGACCATCGGCACGCTGGATGGCGCCAATGTGGAAATCCTGGAGGCGGTGGGCGGCGAAAATTTCTTCCTGTTTGGCCTGAATGTGGAGGAGGTGGAAGCCGCGCGGGCCGCGTACGACCCGGCCGCGATCGTTGCGGCCGATGCCGATTTCGAGCGCGTCATGCAACTGCTCGGCAGCGGCCATTTCAACCGGCTGGAGCCGGGGGTGCTCGACCCGATCATCCATGCGGTGCTGAACCCGGCCGACCCGTGGATGACGGCGGCCGATTTTCGCAGTTACATCGATGCCCAGGCCCGCGTCGACGAGGCGTTTCGCGATGCCGGCCGCTGGACCCGGATGAGTATCCTCAACACCGCGCACTCGGGGCGCTTTTCGAGCGACCGCACCATCGAGGATTACAACCGGGACATCTGGCGATTGCAGGCGGTGCCGCTGGCCGGGCCATGATCCGCCCAGGCAGCACCGCGCCGCTCGGTGCCACCTTCGACGGCGAGGGGGTCAATTTCGCCGTCTATTCCGGCGGCGCCGAGCGCGTGGATCTGTGCCTGTTCGATGCGCGGCTGCGGGCCGGCCCCGTCCATTCCCTGCCTGCCTGCGAAGACGGGGTGTGGCATGGGTACCTGCCGGGTTGCCGACCCGGGCAGGCTTACGGATATCGCGTGCATGGCCGCTATGCGCCTGAGCAGGGGCTGCGATTCAATGCCGCCAAGCTGCTGATCGACCCGTACGCGAGAGCGCTTGCCGGGCGCTTCCGCTGGTCTCCCGCCGTGCACGACTATGATCCCGGGCAGCCTGGTTTCCGCGTGGGCGTGGCCGACAGCGCGCCGGATGTGCCCAAGAGCGTGGTGAGCGGCCCGCTCGAAGCGGCGGCCAGCGTACGCCCTGCGGTGCCGTGGAGCGAAACCATCATCTACGAGGCGAACGTGCGCGGGTTCACCATGCGCCATCCGGATCTTCCCGACGCCGAGCGCGGTCGCTTCGCGGGCCTGAAGAACGGCGCGGTGCTCGCATACCTCAGGTCGCTGGGCATCACCGCGATCGAACTGATGCCGGTGCACGCGCAAATCGATGAGCGCTTTCTGGCGCAACGTGGCCTGCGCAACCTGTGGGGCTACAACTCCATCAACTATTTCACCCCGGCCGCGCGCCTCGCGCGCGGCGACGCCACCCGCGAATTCCGGGACATGGTGGACGCCATCCACGATGCCGGCCTCGAGGTCCTGCTGGACGTGGCATTCAACCATACCGGCGAGGGCGACACGCACGGGCCCACGCTGAGTTTCCGTGGCCTCGACAACCTGTGTTATTACCGTACCGACCCGGATGCGCCCGCGAGTTATGAAAATCACAGTGGTTGCGGGAACACGCTGAACATGGATCATCCGCGCGTCCGGGCGCTGGTGCGGGACAGCCTCTGCTATTGGCACCGTGACATGGGCGTCGACGGCTTCCGCTTCGACCTGGCCACGGTGCTGGGTCGCGGCGCGGCGGGCTTCGATGCCGACCACCCGATGCTGCGATGCATCCGGGACGAACCACGCCTGCAGGGGGTCAAGCTGATCGCCGAGCCCTGGGACGTCGGACCCGACGGTTACCGGCTGGGTGGGTTCCCGCCGCCCTGGGTGGAGTGGAACGACCGCTACCGGGACTCGGTCCGGCGTTTCTGGCGGGGCGATGAAGGGCAGTTGGGGGAGTTCGCGCGGCGCGTTCACGGTTCGGCGGACCTGTTCGAACACCCTGGCCGTGCGCCCGCCGCGTCGGTCAATTTCATCACCGCGCACGACGGCTTCACCCTGGCCGACCTGGTGAGTTACGAGCGTCGCCATAACCGGGCCAACGGGCAGGGCAACCGGGACGGGCATGCGCACAATTTCAGCTGCAACCATGGCGTCGAAGGGCCTTCCGACGACCCGGAAATCCAGGCTCTGCGGCGGCGGCAACGCTTGAACATGCTGGCCACGCTGCTGTTGTCGCCGGGCACGCCAATGCTGCTGGCGGGTGATGAATTTGGCAACACTCAACAGGGCAACAACAATGCCTATGCCCAGGATAACGACACCGGGTGGCTCGACTGGAGCGGCCTCGGGCGGGATCCGGATTTCCTGCATGCGGTGCGATGCCTGGTCCGGCTGCGCAGGGATACGCCGCTGTTCAGGCCCCCGCACTTTCTCCACGGGCGCCGGCCCGGGCGGGCCGGCCCGGCGGAGATCGAGTGGCTGCATCCGGGCGGCGAGGGGATGGACGCCGCCCAGTGGCAGGCCGGCCAGGCGCTCGCTCTGCTGCTGACCCGCGCCGCGGTGGCGCCGGAGTGGGAAGGCCCACCGGCCGCGGCGCTGTTGTGCAATGCGGAACGAACGCCAATGCGCTTCAGACTGCCGGGGATGCCATGGCCGGGCGCCTGGCGGCTGGTTTTTGCCAGCGGCGAGGCGCGGAGCCTCGATACCGGCGCCGACTGGCTCCTGCCGCCATCCAGCGTGGCGTGCGCCTTGTGGTTGGATAAGCCCCCGCCCCGCTGACGCACGCGGCCGGCATCGGGCCTGGCGGCCAGGGACTCGCCATTCCCACGCCAAACGCCGACAATGAGCCCATGGAAGCGTTGCTACCGGTCATCCTGATTCTGGCGGGTTTCTACGTGGGCTGGAACATCGGCGCCAATGATGCCGCCAACTGCATCGGCACCACGGTCGGCGCGCAGATCATCTCGTATCGCAAGGCGGTGGCCATCATGGCGTTGTTCGTGGTGCTCGGCGGGGTGTTGCAGGGGCACCACGTGATGAAAACCGTTGGCAAGGGCATCGTGATCTCCGATGTGCAGGCCTGGGAGCAGGAGCACGGCGAACCGCCGCCGGCCACTTTCCAGTCGTGGTTTCCCGACAACCGCCTGCCCGATCGGGCGATCCTGGTGGCGCTGCTGTCGGCCGGACTGTTCGTGACGCTGGCCACGTTCTCGAGCGTCCCGGTTTCTACCTCGCAGGCCATCGTGGGCGGGGTGGCCGGCACCGGCATCGGCATCGTCGGCATGCAGGCTGCCTATTTCAAGCTGGGGGTGCTGCTGAAGATTTTCGGCGCCTGGGTGATCAGCCCGGCGCTCACCCTGGTCTTGGCGTTCCTGGTGTACCAGGGACTGGGGCTGCTGTTGCGCAGGACCACCGCCGTGTACTGGTCGCAGCTCATGGCGATAGCGGTGGTGGGGTCGTCCGCTTACGTGTCCTATTCGCTCGGCGCCAATGACGTCGGCAACGCCATCGGCCCGCTGCTGAGCAAGTATCCCGACAAGGGGGCCTGGCTGGCGCTGCTGGGCGGGTTGGCCATGGCCCTCGGCGCGATCACCTTCGGGTCGCGGGTCACGCACACCGTGGGCAAGAGCATTACCCCGCTGGATTACCCCGGCGCGCTGGCGGCCCAGCTGTCGGCTGCTTTCGGCGTGCACCTGTTCTCGATGGCCGGGATTCCCGTATCGACCTCGCAGGCGGTCGTGGGCGGCGTGATCGGCGTTGGCTTGACCAAGGGCATGCGCGCGGTCAGCCGCAGGAAGATCACCACGATCTTCCTCGGTTGGGTGATCACGCCGTTGTGCGCGGCGATCTTTGCGGCCCTGTTATACCGCCTGCTTGCGTGAAGCGTCGATACTGATCAATGATGGAGTGAGTCGCCATGTTGATATTCAAGAAAGAAAAGCAGGCCAGGAAACTGGTGCTGGAGCATTTCGCCAAGGCGCACGAGTGCCTGATCGAGACGCACAAGGTCGTGGAACAGTTCCTGGCCGGAGACCTCGACACCGCGCGGCAAACCGCCGCGGGCGTGGTGTTGCTGGAAAGCGAGGCGGACGTGCTCAAGCGCGAGGTCCGGGAGGTGCTGTTCTCCGGCGCTTTCCTGCCCAACATCCGCTCCGACGTCTGCCGGCTCGTGGAGCGCGTCGACACCATCGCCGACAAGGGGGAGTCGGCCAGCCGATTCATCGTCAACCAGTCCCCGCGGGTGCCCGACGCGTTCCACGCCGAGCTGCTGGAAGTCTCGGCCAAGTGCGTGAGTTGCTTCGCCGAGCTGCGCAAGGCGCTGAAATGTTTCTTCAAGCCCAAAGGGCAGATCGATGATCTGCATGTCCACGCCAGCCGGGTGGGCGACATCGAATCCGAGGTCGACGTGCTGGAAGCCCGGCTGACGGTGGAAATCTTCGCGTCCGGGCTCGAGGTGGGCGAGAAGATTCACCTCGCGCAGATGCTCAGGCATGTCGTGAAGATCGCTGATTCGGCGGAGGATGCAGCGGATGAGCTGGAGTTCGCCGTGCTGCGCTCGGTGGTCTAGCGGCCGGTCTTTTCCTCCAGCGCATCGCACACCGCCCTCAGCACCTTGATCCGCGCATAGGGCTTGTCATTGCCCTCCACGAGGATCCACGGCGTGTCCTGCCGGGCGGTGTTCTGGATCATGTGGTGGGCCGCCAGTTCGTACTGGTCCCACTTCTCGCGATTGCGCCAATCCTCGTCGGTCAGCTTCCACTGCTTGTGCGGGGTTGACTCCCGGGCCCGGAAGCGGCGCAGCTGCTCGTCCTCGCTGATGTGAATCCAGAACTTCAGCAGCACGATGCCGTGCTCGACCAGCTCCTGCTCGAAGTTGTTGATCTCCGACCATGCGCGGCGCCACTCCAGGTCGTTGGCAAAACCCTCGATGCGTTCCACCAATACGCGCCCATACCAGCTGCGGTCGAAGATGGTCAGGCGCCCGGCGCGCGGCAGGCAGCGCCAGAACCGCCACAGGTAGTGGTGCGCCAGCTCCTCGTCGGTCGGCGCCGAGAACGGGTAAACCTTGTAGGTGTGTGCCTCCAGTGGATCGGTGAGGTGCCGGATGGCGCCGCTCTTGCCGGCCGCGTCGGGCCCCTCGAACACCAGTATGGTGGTCAGCCGTTGGCGCACGGCTTGCTGGTGCAGCGTGCTCAGGCGGGCCTGCAAGGTCTCGAGCTGGCCCTGGTAGCGGTGCTTGTCGAGCGTGAGTGACAGATTCAGGCCCTGCATGATGGTGGCGGGGCTGCCGTCCTTGTCGCGGGCCGCCGGGACGGCCAGGTCGCGCCGCTCCTGTTCGATTTCCGCGGCGTATTTGCGGCGAATTTGGTGCTGGCTGAGGTGCCGCTCCAGGGACTCCGCCAGGACGTTGCCGACCCGTATGCTGCGGAAATGGTAGTCCGTGCCCTCGACGATCTCCCAGGGCGCCTGGCCGGTATTGGTATACGCGATGAGGTGCTCGGCGGCGTCCACGAAGCGGTCGTACAACTCCAGGTGGGTCCAGTCCTCGGGCGAGATACGCCAGTTCTGCAGGGGGTCTTCGGCCAGCTTCTCCAGGCGCTCGCGCTGGACATCGCGGCTGATGTGCATCCAGAACTTGGTGATCAGCGCGCCGTCATCAGCGAGCATCTTTTCGAAGGCCTTGATCTGCGCCAGCTGGTGGTTGAACGCCTCCAGCGTGCTCTCGCCATAGACGTATTCGAGCAGGGGACGGGAGTAGCGCCCGCTGAGGAAGATGCCGATGGTGCCCCGGGCGGGCAGATCGCGCCAGAAACGCCAGCGCCGCGGTCGCTCGCGCTCCTCGTCGGACGGCTCGGAGTAGGCGTGGGTCTCGATCCAGCGATTGTCCATCCATTTGTTGAGCAGGTTGGTGGAGGTGCCCTTGCCGGCGCCCCGCACTCCGGCGAAATCGATCAGGAGGGCGGATTCGCCCGCGCGGCGCAAGTCCTGCTGCAGCGCCAGCAAACGTTCCCGCAGCTGCAGCTCGCTGCGTTTGAACGCATTCTTCGAGAGCGTCTGTCCCAGTTCAGCGGTTTGAAACATGCCCGGCACCGGCGATCCCCTGCGAGCTTCGACCTGCGGCTCGAACCGGCGCTAACCATAGCATAGGGTGGGGCCCGCGACGTGCTCTGGATCAGCCGGTGGCAACCCGTGTTTCGGCCGTGCCAGCATCGGGGTGCATCGTGTTAGCATGGGCCGGCGCCGGCACTCGGCAGCGGGGTGGAGTGATTTGAAGACGTTCGTCATCAACGCGCAGGAGAATACGCGGGTGCCTTTCCTGCGCGGCATCCTGACCCGCGCCTTGCTGGATGCCGGCCTCACTTTCGACGACGCGTTCGCGCTGGCCACGTCGGTGCGCAATGACCTGGCCGATATGGGGGAGGTTTCCAACGACGAGCTGCGCCGCCGGGTCCTGGAGAAGCTGCGAGAACTCGGCGATGACAGCGTCGTGAAGCTTTACCGGTCGCCGTCGGCGGGTCCGGCCCGGATTCTGGTGCGCGGCCAATCCGGAAACGTCAGCGCTTTCTCCCGGGGCCGTCACGAGCGCTTCCTGCAGGCCAGCGGCATTCGCGATGCGCGTGCCGAACGCATCACCGCGATGATCTATGACCAGTTGCTGGCCCATGGCGTGCAGTCCATCGATACCGATGAACTGGGCTTGCTGACCTGGCTCTGCCTGGCCCAGGAGGTTGGCAAGAAGGCCGCCCGGCGCTACCTCGTGTGGTCGGATTTTCAGCGTGAAGAATCCCCTCTGCTGGTGTTGATCGGCGGTGCCGTCGGCAGCGGCAAGAGTTCGATCGCCACCGAGATTGCCCATCGCCTGGAAATCGTGCGCACGCAGTCCACCGACATCCTGCGCGAAGTCATGCGCATGATGGTGCCGGAGCGCCTGTTGCCCGTGCTGCACCAGTCCTCGTTCGAAGCCTGGCGTAAATTGCCGGCCCGCGGCGGACAGGCGCAGAATTCCGACCAGTTGGTGGCCGAGGGCTTTCGCAGCCAGGCGGAACTGCTGTCGGTTCCCTGCGAGGCCGTGTTGCAGCGGGCGGTGCGGGAGAGCGTCGCCATTATCCTGGAGGGCGTCCATGTGCTGCCGGGCCTGATCCGGCGATTGCCCGCGGACAGCAACGCGGTGGCCGTGCACGTGACCCTGGCCGTGTTGAGGCCCGATGAACTGAAATCCCGTCTGCGTGGGCGCAGTCGGCGCGAACCCAGGCGGCATGTGAAGCGTTACCTCGATAACTTCAATTCCATCTGGCAGCTGCAGTCCTACCTGCTGTCCGAGGCCGATCGGGAGGATGCGGCGATCATCACCAACGACGAGCGCGAAACGACCGTGTACCGGGTGATCGCCGCCATCAACGAGGAACTGGCGCGGCGCTTCGATTCCGATCCCGCCGAAGTGTTCGAGGGCGCGATCAGGCGCCTGGGGAAGAAGGCCCTGGAGCGGCATTGGCAGGAACTCGTGCCGCGGCTGACTCGCTGATGCACGCATTGGTGTTGATCATCGACGGCCTCGGGGATCTGCCCGTTACCGCGCTTGGAAAACGGACCCCACTGGAGGCTGCGGCGACGCCCAACCTCGATCGGCTGGCCAACGCGGGCTCCTGTGGCCTCGTGGACCCGATCGGTGGCGGTGAACTGCCAAGCACCAATTCCGGCGCCGGCATGCTGCTTGGACTGGCCCCGGAGCAGGCCGGCTGGCTGCAGCGTGGGCCGGTGGAAGCGGCTGGCCTGGGGCTGCCCATGAGAGACGGCGACATGGCGCTGCGCGCGAATTTCGCGACCCTGGCCGGCGGCGCCGACAACTGCGTGGTGCTGGACCGACGCGCAGGCCGGATCCGGCAGGGTGCGGCCGAACTCGCGGCCGGCTTCGCAGACGTGGACCTCGGCCACGGGGTATCGGCGGCGCTGCACCCGACCGAACAGCACCGCGCCGCCCTGGTGCTGTCCGGTCCGGGCCTGGATGCCGACATCACCGACACCGACCCTGGTGACGTGGCGCTACCCGTACCCTTGCTGCCCAGCCGTGGCCGTCATCCCGGCGCAGAGTTCACCGCCGGTCGCCTGAATGCATTCATCCGGCTGGCGCATGAGCAGCTGAAGGACCATGCCATCAACCGCGAGCGCGCGGTGCGGGGCCTGCCGCCGGCCAACGGGCTGATAACCCGCGGGGCGGGCCTGGTGCGGCGCTTCGACAACCACATCGTGCGTGCAGGTTTGCGGGCCGCCGTGGTCACGGGCTGCAACACGGTGCGCGGGCTGGGGCGCCTGTTCGGGTTCGCGACACCTGCCGATCCGCGTTTCACCGGCGACATCGACACCGATCTGGATGCCAAGCTACGCACGGCGCTGGATACACTGCCCGCGCATGATCTGGTGTTCGTGCACATCAAGGCGCCGGACGTCTGTGCGCACGATCGCCAGCCGGGACTCAAACGCGACTTCCTCGAGCGCCTGGACACCGCGCTGTCCGTGGTCGTGGGCCGTGAATTGCTGCTCGCCGTGGCAGCCGACCATACCACCGACAGCAACACGGGCTTCCACACCGCGGACCCTGTGCCCGCGTTGATCTGTTCCGCGCGGGCGACCGCCGTGGCGGACGGGGGCGGTTTCAGCGAACGGGCCTGCCGTAACGGTTCCATGCCGCGCCAGACCGGGGCGGAATTCATCCGTCGGGTACTGGCCCGCATGCACCCATGAACGGACCGTGGAAGTGGATCTTTCGCGTTGGAGTGTTCGGCGCGTAAGGGGCTCGGCAGAGCGCTCGTCCGGGATCGGGCACTTCAACCGCCGGTTGTCACAATACTGTCACACTTTGCCCTTAGCTTATGCATGCCAGCTCATGCATCAGGAGATCTCCATGTCCAACCGCTTCCTTCCGAATGTGTTTTTGGCCGCCCTTGCCGGCGCCGGCTTGCTGGCCTGCGGCGGCGGCCAGCAACGCGAAGTGATTCAGAACAAGGGCTCGGACACGCTGGTCAACGTCGCGCAGGCGTGGGCCGAGGCCTACCAGGCCGTCGACCCCTCCGTGGTGGTAGCGGTCAGCGGCGGCGGCTCGGGTACCGGCATTGCGGCCATGATCAACGGTACGGTCGACATTGCCAACTCCAGCCGGACCATGAAAGACCGCGAACTCGACCTCGCCCGACAGACCGGCCAGGATCCCCGCGAGCACGTGGTGGGTTACGACGCGCTGGCAGTGTATCTGCATGCCGCCAACCCGGCGGGTGAACTGAGCATCGCGCAACTGGCGGAAATTTACGGCGACGGCGGAAGCTACACCCACTGGACCGATCTGGGCGTCGAGGTTCCCGGTTGCCAGGATCAGGAAATCGTGGTGGTCAGCCGGCAGAACAATTCCGGCACCTATGCCTACTTCCGCGAGACGGTACTGGGCAAAAGGGGCGATTTCCGCCTCGGCACGCGGGACATGCACGGCTCCAAGGACGTAGTCGACCTGGTCGAAAAGACGCCCTGCGCCATTGGCTACAGCGGCTTGGCCTATGCCACGGATCACGTCCAGATGGCCTGCATCATCAAGCCGGAGGGCGAGGGTTGCGTTACACCCACGGTGGCCACGGCCAGTGACGGCAGTTATCCCATCGCCCGTCCGCTGCTCATGTACACCAACGGTGAGCCGTCCGGCAAGGTGGGCGAATACCTGAACTGGATCAAGAGCGATGCCGGCCAGTGCATTATCCTTGCCAAGGGATACGCGCCGGCGCGGCAGGTGACCTGCGGCTAGGTTTACGCTCGGCAGCCGGCCGCGTAACATGCCCCTGTCTCCGGAAGTGGAGGCACGGGCAGCCGAGCGTTTGTTGCGCCAGCGGTTCTGCCCCATACCGATAAATGGGCCGGCCGCCGTCGACCGGGCGTCGTTCCCGGCCGTATCCATGGGGCTGAGCGGAGTTCCAACCATGAGCCATTACGAAGAACGCCTGGAAGCCGACCTGCTGCATATTCGCGACTGGGTCTGGTCGATGGGCGAGGACGTTGAGCAGGCTTTGCGTGACGCCAAGAAAGTTCTGTTCATCCACGACCAGCGCCTGGCCTACGCCACCGTGTTGCGCGACCACCCCATCAACCGGGAGTCGCGCGAGTGCGACCGCCTGTGCCACGCTTTCATTGCCCGCCACCTGCCCAGCGCCGGCCACCTGCGAGAGATGGCGTCCACCATCCGCGTCAATGTCGCGTTGGAACGCATCGGCGATTACGCGGTGACCATCTGCCGTGAGGCGATGCAGCTCGACGGCCCGGTGCCCGAGCAGTTCGCAGGCGACATCGATACCCTGGCGGACGAGGCCCTGGACATCCTCACCCGGTCGCGCGAGGCGTTTCGGGACAACAACGCGGAACAGGCGATCGCCGCCATGCAGGCGGTGAAACGCATTCGCGCCAGGATGGATGGTATTTACGAAGCCCTGTTTGCGGCCGACGAGCGCATGGACGGGCGCACGATGATGGCGGTGTTCGTCATACTCAACCTGTTCAAACGCACGGCCGACCAGGCCAAGAATATCTGCGACCAGACGGTGTACTCGGTGCGCGGGGTGCGCAAACTGCCCAAGGTGCATCGCGTGCTCTTTCTCGACCGTCCGGGCGCCGGCCTGGGCCAGCTGGCGGTCGCCATCGGCCACAAGCTGTACCCGGAAACGGGCCTGTTCAAGTGCGCGACGCCGGGACGCTCGGACCTGGTGTCGGGCCATCTCAAGGACTTCCTCGACAGCACGGGCCTGCCCGCGGACGATCTCGAGACCGAGCCGCTGGAGGCCATCCGCCACGACATTGCCGATTTTGACCTGGTCATCAGCCTGCAGGGTCATTTTGGCGATCACATCGGGCGCCTGCCGTTTCACACCTCGGGCCTGGACTGGGATCTGGGCGAGGTGGAGGGGGCCGACCTGGCGGCCCACTACCGCTATCTGCGCCAGATGCTCACGGAGCTGGTGACCATGTTGGCTGGCGAACATGCCAGCTGATCCGGTGGGGGCCAGTAAGCCGCGAGCGCTTCAGGCCGCCGACCCGGCGGCCGATTTCGACCGCCTGAATCGCGACTGGTACATCGACAAGGCGGTGCAGATCGCGGTGTTCATTGGCGGCATCTCGGCGATCGTGTTCATCATCGGCATCTTCGTTTTCATCAGCAAGGAGGGCTTCGGCTTCCTGCTGGGTGAGTTCAGTTTCAAGGAGTTTTTCCTGTCGCCCAACTGGCGGCCGACCTCGGAGGGCAACCCCACTTACGGCATCCTGGCGCTGATCGCGGGCACCGCCAGCGTCACCGGGCTGGCGATGCTGGTGGCCATCCCGTTTTCCCTCGGGGCCGCGGTGTTCATCGCCGAGTTCGCGAGCGGCAAGACCCGCGAGTATCTGAAGGTGACCGTGGAATTGCTGGCCGCCATCCCCTCGGTGGTGTGGGGCTTCATCGGGCTCGCGATCATGAACCCCATCATCATCCAGACCTTCAACGTGCCGATCGGCCTCAACGTGCTGAATGCCGGGGTCATCCTGGGCCTGATGGCGGCCCCGATCATGACCTCGATTGCCGAGGATGCGCTCAAGGCCGTGCCGGACCGCTACCGGGAAGCGGCCGAGGCCATGGGCGCCACCCGCTGGCAGGTCATCTACAAGGTGGTGCTGCCGGCCGCGCGCAACGGGCTGCTGGGTGCGGTGCTGCTCGGCGTGGGCCGGGGGTTCGGCGAGACCATGGCGGTACTGATGGCGACCGGGCATTCGATCAACATTCCCACCAGCATATTCGATTCCGTGCGTGCGCTGACCGCCACCATCGCCGCCGAGCTGGGCGAGACCGCGGTGGGCTCCGACCACTACCAGGCGCTGTTCACCATCGGCATCTTCCTGTTCATCGTGACGTTCATCATCAACCTCACCGCGGACCTCGTGGTGCGTGGCGTGCGTCGGGGGTAGCCGGACATGTTCGACGCCAGCCCGCTCAACCGCAGGAACGCGCGCAACGAGATGCTGGTGCGCTTGCTGCTGGGCGCCATGACCGGCCTGCTGGTGCTGCCGGTGCTGCTGATCCTCGGCACGCTGGTCTACAAGGGCGGGCCGATCATCTCGTTCGAATTCCTGTTCACCAGCCCCACCAACGGCATGACTGCCGGCGGCATCTTTCCGGCCCTGCTGGGCACGATATTCCTGGTTCTCGTGGCGCTGCTGGCCTCGGTTCCGTTGGGCGTGGCGGCCGCCATCTACCTCAGCGAATACGCGCCCGACAACTGGTTCACGCGGGCCATCAACCTGGCCATCATCAACCTGGCCGGCGTGCCGTCGATCGTGCACGCGCTGTTCGGGGTCGGCGCGTTCGTGATCTTCTTCCGCTTCGGCACCAGCATCCTCGCCGCCAGCCTCACGCTGGCCATCATGACCCTGCCCGTGGTGATCGTGGCCACCCGCGAGTCGCTGCAGGCGGTGCCCCAGGCGTTCCGCGAGGCCTGCTGGAACATGGGCGCCACCCGCTGGCAGACCATTCGCCGGGTGGTGCTGCCCAACGCCGTGACCGGCATCCTGACCGGTGTGATCCTCGAGGTGTCCCGCACCTCGGGCGAGACCGCACCCATCATGTTCACCGGCGCGGCGTTCTTCCTGCCGTTCCTGCCCCAGAGCGTGTTCGACCAGACCATGGCCCTGTCGCTGCACCTGTTCGTCGTCTCCACGCAGGTGCCGGGCATGCCCGAGGAACTGCCATTTGGCGTTGCACTGGTCCTGATTTGCATGGTGCTGGCCATGAACAGTCTGTCCATTGCCTTGCGCATGTACCTGCGCGGGAGAAAACGGTGGTGACGGCCACGCCCGATACCTCAGAGGGCGCCGCGAGCATGGCGCTGCCCAAGCTGCAGGTCACGGACCTGTCCATTCGCTACGGTGGCACTGCCGCGCTCAGCGACGTCAACCTCGAGGTTCGCGAGCACGAGATTTTCGGCATCATCGGTCCCGCCAATGCCGGCAAGACCTCATTTCTGAAAGCGGTCAACCGCATGGATCTCTTCAATCCTGACATGGAAGTCGGGGGCGAGGTCCGCTTCAATGGCGTGGATACTTCCAGAATCCGCAATGTGTACGGGCTGCGGCGAAGGATCGGGGTGGTGTTCCCGCTGCCGGTCGGGTTGCCCCTGTCCATCTACGACAACGTGGCCCTGGCGCCCCGGCTGGCGGGACAGAAGGACCCGGCCGAACTCGACGTCATCGTGGAGCGCTGCCTGCAGCGCGCGGCGCTGTGGGACGAGGTCAAGGACCGGCTGGATTCGCTCGGCAGCCTGCTGTCCGGCGGTCAGCAGCAGCGGCTGACCATCGCGCGGGCCCTCTCGCAGGAGCCGGAGCTGCTGCTGCTCGACGAGTTCTCGATCGCCGTCGACCCGGTCACCACCATGCGCATCGAGGACGTGCTCAAGGAGCTGCGGCAGGAGATCACCATCATCCTGGTGACCAACCTGGTGCAGCAGGCGCGCCGCCTGGCCGACCGCACGGCATTTTTCCTCGAGGGCCGCTGCGTTGAGATCGGGGCCACAGAGGACCTGTTCACCGGCGAGGTGCGCGACGCCCGGACCCGCGATTACGTGGAAGGGAGGTTCGGTTGATGGACGCCGCCGGCGGGACCGAACTGGCCATCCGGACGCGCCAGCTGAACCTCTGGTACGGCACCTTCCAGGCGCTGTTCGACGTCGACCTGGAGATCCGCCACGGCATGATCACGGCGCTGATCGGCCCGTCAGGCTGCGGCAAGAGCACCCTGCTGCGCAGCGTCAACCGCATCAACGAACGGCTCGGTTACGTGCGCATTACCGGCTCGGTCGATGTACTGGGGCACGACATCTACGCGCCGGAGGTGGAACTGGTGCAGGTGCGCAAGCAGGTTGGCATGGTCTTCCAGCGCCCTAACCCTTTGCCGATTTCCGTCCGGGACAACGTGTTGTTCGGCTACGACCTGCACGCGGGGGGGCGCCGCAAGAGCCGCGCCGAACGCGAGGAGGTGCTGGAAGATGCGCTGCGCCAGGTCGTGTTGTGGGACAAGGTCAAGGATCGGCTGGACCACAAGGCCACCACGCTGTCGCTGGAGGAGCAGCAGAAGCTGTGCATCGCCCGGCTGCTGCCGGTCAAGCCCGGCGTGCTGTTGATGGACGAGCCGTGCTCGGCCCTCGACCCCCGGGGCACGGAGGCGGTGGAGGAGCTGATCTGGGAGCTGCGCGGGCGCTACACCATCCTGATCGTCACCCACAACATGGCCCAGGCCCGGCGCGCCAGCGAGGAGTGCATCTTCATGCTGCTCGGCAAGGTCATCGAGCACACCGACACCGCGGAGATGTTCGTCACCCCGCGGCACCAGGAAACCGCAGATTACATCGAGGGCCGCTACGGCTGAAGCGGGCTGGGAACCCGCCGATGATGTCGTCGCGCGCCGGGCCGGTCAGCCACTGCTGAGACGGGATCGTCATTCCGTCGGGAGGTACCGTTAGCCGGCGAATGACCTCAGTCCGCCGCCATAACGTCGATACGCAAGCCCGCGGGCGTGGCGAATGAAAGGACCCGAGCGCTACCCAGCAGTGCCGCCTCCAGCGTGCCGTCGGTATACGGCACGCCGGCGGCCTCGAGCCGCAGCCGGACCGGATCCAGCCCGGCGGCCCGGTAGGTGATCTGCAGGATGCCGCGGGCCCCGGGCACGGCGCGTGGGTAGCGGTCAGCTCCGGAGGTGCCCTGGTACTCGATGACCTCCACCTGGCCCATGGGTCGGCCGGCGCGGCCCCAGATACTGACATCCAGTGCAGCACCGGGCGGCAGGCCAATCATGCGCTCGATCTCCGGGCCGTCCAGCCGATTGTCGCCGAGCAGTTCGAGGCCCAGAACCTCGCGGTGAAAAGCCTTCTCTGCGGCAGCATCCGCCACGATCGCGATCAGCGGCCCGACCCCGGCGTAGCCAGTGGCCGGGATGGCAGGAGATGAATCCAGCAATTGCAGCAGCACGATGTTGAGGCCGTCGTGCGCGGGCAGGTGTATTTCCCTGAACCGGACCCCGTTGGGCGCGGTCACTTCGCTGTATGCGGAGTTGCGGAACACCCAGCCGGCGGCTTGCAGTTCGCGCATGCGCCGTGGCAGGTCGTCGGTGTAAATGTCGAGGTTCTTGGGACACAGGTCGAACACCTCGGCCCCGTCCCGCACCGGGGCGCCGGCTTCCCGGAACTCCACCAGGTGCAGCATGCCCGCCTCCTGGCCAGCCGTGCGCAGCAGCGCCTGGCGCGCGATCCGCCCGGACGCGAGCCCCCAGAAGCGCTCCAGACCCGGATCGGGCCCGGCGTGGGAGCCCGCCACCTCGAAGCCCAGCGCAGCGGTCCACAGCGACAGCGCCTCGTCGAGGTCTGCCACACCGACCGTCACCCAGGTCCAGGAATCCACCGGCCCGTGTCCTTCAGCAGCTGCGGAGGACGATGGCATCCCGGCGAGGCCGGCCAGGCAGATCAGGTACGCGCGGGCCAGTAAGTGCATGGGTGCTGGTCGGCATCAGGGGCTGGGGCTAAAAGCGAATCAGGTGCAGGCCCAGCGCCGTCTCCACCAGCAGGCCAAGCCAGATGACGAGAACGAAGGGGCGGGTGCCGGCCAGGCTGCGCCGGATGGTGAGATGATCCCCGGGCGCCATCTCATCCCGGGCCAGCCGGGCGAAAGCCGGCCCGAAAGGCCGCAGTCGGATTCGGATCAGCACGCCCGCCAGCACCAGCGCCCCGAAAACCAACAGCTTCAAGCCCACCCACGGCAGGACGAGGGGTTGCGCGGCCACCAGACTGTAACCTCCAATGGCCGCGAGGGCGGCAATCAGCGCCAGTCGGAAACCGAAGTCCAGAGGTGTAAGCAGGCGCGCCGCGCGCGTTGCCTTGGCGGCGTGCAGGGTCAGCACCATCGCCAACCAGCCCAGGCACAGCAGCCAGGTGACGGGCACCACCCAGTTTGGCGCGGGCAGCAACCCGAGACGCACCGATAGGTGTACGCCAAACGGCAGCATCAGCGTCATGCAGACGCGCGGTGCCAGGTCGAGAGCAAACAGCGTGCGCGCGGCCGTGAGCCGGGCCTCGCGGCTCAGCCGCTCGTTGGTGACCGCGTAGCTGGCATAGAACACGCCCAGGTCTGCGCCCAGCCAGTAGACGAGGCATAACAGGTGGCCCATCTTCAGCGCTGCAATTTCGGTCATCGGCGGTGGGCCTGCAACGGGGTTTCGGCTGCCGGAGGCCGGCCGGCCATGCGCCATCGGCGGTTGGAATGTTTCGGGGGCATGAGGTGAACCCGAGCGGCCCGCACGCTGCCTGGATGCCGGGGCTTCAGCCGCTCCGCGGATTGGCCTTCAGGATGTCGTCCAGCTGGCGGGGTTGCATGGTGGGAAGCTCCTGCTCCATCAGCTCGACCCGACGCTTTTCACTGTCCACGTAGCTGATCCACTGCTGGGCCGTGCGCCGGCTGCGGCGGTCGGTCATGGCCTTCTCGAAAGCAGCGCGTGCCAGGTCCAGCTTCTTCTGGTTGAACAGGGCCATGCCCAGCATGATGTTGGCCGTGTCCGAGCGGTCGATCCCGCCGAGCCGCAGGCCGCGCTGAATGGCCCTGGCGGCCTCGTCCCACTGCTCCAGGTTCAGGTGCGACTGCGCCAGGCGCACGAACAGTTCGCCGTCGTCCGACATCTCGGCCGCCTCGCGCAGGGGGGGGATGGCCTTGCGGTCTTCGCGCGCCGTGTACCAGGCCTGGGACAGCAGCCTCAGGTTGCGCACGTTCTTCTCCACCCGCTTGTCCGCGATTTCCTTTTCCAGCAGCACGGCGGCCTTGTACGGCGTTTCGTGCAGCAGATAGAGGTTGGCGAGGTTCACCAGGTGCGAACTGTTGCGGACATGGCCCTTCTCGTAGAGCACTTCGACCAGTGCCAGTTGTTTCTTGGTGTCGCCCAGCTCGCTGTAGACGCCGGCCAGGGTCAGGATGTAGGTGTCCTTCGGGTAGTGCGTGATCAGTTCTTTCAACACGCCGATCATGCTGGGGAAATCGCCGAGCTCGTAATAGCACACGCGCAGCAGCAGCAGCCAGTTCTCACGTGGTGTCCGGCCCTGTTGCTTGTACATTTCGACCGCGGTGCGGATCGGCTCCAGCGCCTCCCGGTAATTGCCCATCTGGAAATACGCCTGGCCGAGCAGCATGTATATGTCCGCGCTCGGTTCCGGGACCAGCGCCATCAGCTCCCGGATGGTCTGCAACGCGCCCTGGTAGTTCTCCACCGTGAACTGCAGTTGCGCCAGCGTTTTCAGCGTGCTCTGCTGCAGCGCCTCGGGCAGTTCCTCCTGTCGCAGCACATTGCGGTAAGCGTTGATGGCCTGCTGGTACCGCTCCTCGAGGTAGTAGGTGTAACCGGTCAGGTTCCAGATCTGTGCCACCTCGTAGGGGGTGAGTCCCTTGCGCTGCTGCAAATCCCGGATGGCGGCGTGGCCGCCCGCATAGTTCTTGGCCTCGACCAGTTCCTGCACCTCGGTGAGTTTCTCGTACACCTGCTGGCTCATGGCCACGGTCTGCTTGGTCTTGCGCTTGCTATCCTCCTGCGCGAATGCGGCGCCCGAGGCACTCAGCAGGAGGAGTGCAGAGAAGATCATTGCGGCGCAAGTCCGCCGTTCGATTGCCAATTTCATCGGGCCTAGTCTTCGGTGATCTCGTAGGTGAACTTGTTCTGCACACCACGCACCTCGACGGCCTCGCCATCGATGACGCGCGGCTTATACTTGAACTTGAGCGACGCCTGCAGGGACGCCCGGTGGAACAGGCTGGAGGTGCACTGGTCATCCACCACGAAGGGATCACGGGTGGTCCCCTGGCGAGTCACGGTGTATTGCACCACGCAGAAGCCCTCGATACCGCGGCTCAGTGCCCGTTGGGGATAGATCGGCGCCACCTTCACGATGGGCAGGTAGTCGCCCTCACCGACGCCGAGGCTGAAGCCGCCGGTCATTTCGATGTCCGTGGTCACCGGGACCGGGGCGATGGCGATCTTCTCGGCTGTCGGATCCAGGTTATCCAGCTGCGGAGTCGGCGGCTGGGGCGGCGGCGCTTCCGGCGGAGGTGGCTTCTTAGGCTTGAGCTGCCGGCGCTGGATGCTCTCGTCGCGCTCCACGCGCACGAAGTCCACCAGGCTGCCGCGCCTGCTCTCGTCCAGGCTGCGGTCGGCAATCTCGATCATGTATTGCATCAGCCAGAACAGGAACAGTGTGACGGCCAGGCCAACCACCAGGCCGATGAGCAGTCGCGGCAGGTTGCTACCGTGCCGGTTGATCAGGGTTTCGGTGATGACCGATGTCGCCATGGGGCCGACCTATTGCTCCTGCGCCGCGATCGAGACGTTGTACACGCCGGCCTGCCGGGCGGCGTCCATGACCTGGATCAGCGTGTCGGTCTTGGATTCCTTGTCGGCCTGGATCACCACCGAGCCCTGCGGGTTCTCGGCGTGCAGCCGCTCGATGTTGGGCCGCACGGAGCGGATGTCGACCTGGCGCCGGTCGATCCAGATATCGTTGTTGGGTCCGATCGCGATCAGGATGTTGGCCTTCTCCTGCTTCACGGCGGTGGCGGCATCGGGCCGGTTCACGTCGATGCCGGCCTCCTTGACGAAGGACGCGGTCACGATGAAGAAGATCAGCATGATGAACACCACGTCCAGCATGGGCGTGATGTTGATTTCCGACTCTTCTTCGGCCTGCGTCTGTTGGAAAAACTGCTTCATAAACTCACTCCGGCAAATTGCCGCCTATTGATGGGATACGACCAGGTGGTCGCTGATCAGTTCACGTTCGCTGCTGGACTTGCGCTGCAGGTAGGCGCTCATGGCCACCCCCGACAGCGCCGCCACCATGCCCGCCATGGTGGGGATGGTCGCCTTGGACACGCCGGACGCCATCGAGCGGGGGTTGCCCGACCCGGAGATCGCCATGACCTCGAACACCTCGATCATGCCGGTCACGGTGCCCAGCAGCCCCAGCAGGGGGCACAGGGCCACGCAGGTCTGGATCAGCGCGATGTTCTTCTCCAGGTGGCTGACCACGATGGAGATGAGCCGCACACGAATCTGGTGGGCTTTCCACGAGGAATGGTCCGTGCGCTGCTCCCAGATGTTGACGGCGTCCCGGACCGCCCTGCGGTGGCCGACGCGGATGTAGATGAGGCGCTCGATGATGAGCGCCCACATGAACAGCACCAGCAGCCCGATCACGACCAGCACGTCTCCGCCCAGCTCGAAAAAATCGCGGATGGTTTCGAGTGCCGGAAAGTAGTAGTAGATCAGGTCCATGCGATGCCCTTACACGCTGGCCATCTGGCCCTCTGCGCGCTCCGCCAGAATGCCCGCGGCCTCCTCCTGCAGGATCTGGGTCAACCGCCGCGCGCGGCTGGCGACCAGGGTGTGCAGGAAGACGGTGGGAATGGCGACGACCAGGCCGAGCACGGTGGTGACCAGCGCGGTCGAGATGCCGCCGGCCATCAGTTTTGGATCGCCCGCGCCGTAGAGCGTGATGGCCTGGAAGGTCATGATCATGCCCGTCACGGTGCCCAGCAGCCCGAGCAGCGGCGCGACCACCGAGATGATCTTCAGGAACGGCAGCATCGCGTTCAGGGCCGGTGTCTCTCTCAGGATGGCCTCACCCAGCTTGAGCTCCAGCGATTCCACGTCCGTGCCGGGGTTGTCGGTGTACACCTTGAGTACGCGCCCCAGGGGATTGTTGCCGGGCTGTCCGGGTCGCTGAACCTGGGCGCGCACCTTGGTGCTGATGGCGGCCAGTGCCAGCAGGCGCCAGATCGCAATGGCGATGCCCACGATGCCCAGCGCGATGATCACGTAGCCGACCACCTTGCCCTGGGCGATGCGCTCCATCAGGCTCGGCGACTGCACCAGCAGCGACAGCAGTTGCCCGCGGGTCGGGTCGAGGCCGACGGGGTGCAGGCCATCGCTGGCCTCGTCCAGGTCCTCGACGCGGCTCAGGTAACGGCCCTGCGGCTGACGCACCAGCTCCACCACCCGGCCGGTTTCCGGGATGTACTCGAGGTACTTGCCGTCCGAGACCAGGTTGAAGGTGCCGATGCGAATGACGTCGCGGGTTTCTTCCTCACCGGTGGCGCTGACGACCGTGGTCGGGAAGCGCACGACCTTGCCGGTCTCGGTCATCTCCCGCTGCAGCTCGAACCACAGGCGCTCGATTTCCTGCATCGATGCCATGCGGTTGGTCTGTCCCATCTTGGCCGCGAACTCGGTGAGGAATTCGGAGCGCGCGCCGAACTGCGTCTGCGTAATGGAAGTGTCGAACTGGCCGATGGCATCGCCCGCTGCCTGCTGCAGCACGCCGAACAGTTCCTTCAGGTCGCCCAGGCGCTCCTGCAGAGCGCGCTCCAGTTCCATGATGCGCTCGTCATTCTGCTCGAAGGTCTGCTCCAGCTGATCGGACCGGCGCTCCTCGCGGGCCTGCTCGTTGCGCGCTTCCTGCAGCAGCCGCTGCTGATTGGCGCGGTCGCGCCGGAATTGCGCAATGCGCTCTTCGGCTTGCTGGGCGTCCTTGACGCGCCCGGTGGCAACCTGTTGCAGCAACTCGTCGAGATTGACCGCCTCGGCCGCCATCGCTGGTGCGCCGGTGGCCAGCGCCAGTGCCAGCGTGCAAATGATATTGCGTGCATGCCTGATCATTGTGCCACCCCCGCTGCCGCAGTGACCGGAATGACGATGAGATCCGGTGCCACCTGTTTACGCGCAATCTTCAGGCCGTCGGCCACCTGCGCCTTGTAGGTTTCAGGGGACAGTTCCACCCACTGCCGGGTAGCGCTGTCCCAGCCGCCCGTGTGCTGACCGCCTACGGACTGGTAGGTCAGGGAGACCCGGCCAATGCGCAGGAAATCCACTTCCTGCGGGCGGCCCTCGATCTCGACCGTGCCCTTGTAGGCTTCGATGGTGCGGCCATAGTCGTTTTCGATGGAGTAGGCTTCCAGTACGCGCCGGAATTTCTCCGCCGCGGTCACGTCCGAACGTTCCATCATGTCGCGCAGGCGCAGCAGACGATCGTTTCGCTCCTTCACGAGGAAGGGGGTGTCGAGCGCGATGAACTCCTCGAGCGAATCGAGCATGCGGGTCATCAGCGGCACGATCTGCCGCTCGATGAGCGCCACGTTGTCAATGGACTCCCGCAGCGCGACCATCTCCTGTTCCTGGTTGGTGACCTGCCTCTGCAAGAGGCTGTTGTACACCTTGAGGCCGTCGACGACCTTGATGACGGAAGTGTAATCGACCACCAGTTGGTCGATCTGGCTGGCGATGGCATCGATGCGTTGCTGGTCGGCTGCGGCGGCGTTGGTGCGGGCCTCACCGGCCGCTGAAATTTCATCCACCGTGGCCGCCGAGGCGCTCGACGGGAATCCCGCGAGGGTCGTGGACAGCACGAGTGCGCCGAGACCTGGCAGGATGGAAGTTCGGTATTTGCTGGACATACTTGATTCTCGATTGCTTCGGATTAAGGTCGGGAAATTTGGCGAATGCACACTCTATATATTCGTTGTTTGGTGGTCAATTGGATATTCGCCGCTCAGGGCCTCGCGAAAACCGGGGTCGGTCGCGGCGGGCAGGCCCCTGATCGCGTCAATAAGCCTTATCCTAAACATACTACAAATGACTGCCCGCAGACGGTGGCCGCGAGCATTCATGCCGCGAATATCTTGCGCCGGCTCAATGCGCGCGGTCCCGTTCAGGGTCGCGGTCGGGCCGGATGGCAAAAATGGACGGGTCAGTCAACACGTCCTGCAGGGCCTCACCCAACAGTCCAGCCCAGTGCTCGGCGCCTTCCGGCGTGTCGACGAGGTCCTGGCGCACCTCGATACCCACGCAGGGCAGGCCCGTGCGCTCGGCGTGGAAGTCGACGGTGAAATCCCGTGGGTGGCGGCCCGAGTAGGGCTCGTTGTCACCCAGTGAAATGCCGTCGAATTGCGCGAGGCGATCCATCAGCGGCCGCGGAATCCTCGGGTCCTTGTCCCACATGATGCCGATGTGCATCTGGCGCACAATGCGGTTGAAGACCGGGGTGCAGGTATGTATCGAGATCAGTGCCGGCACGATGCCGCCGGCGCGGAACGCCTCGAGCCGGCGTTCGATCGCCGCGTGGTAGGGGTTGAAAAAAGACTGAATGCGCTGCTCCCGCTCGTCCGGGCTGATGTCGAGGTTGCCGGGAATGGCGATGCCGTCACTGACCTTGATGAAAGCGGAGGGATCGTGCAGCTTGCGATTGAGGTCGACGATCAGCCGCGAGTAGTTGGCGAGTACGGCTGGCGCATCCAGGTGCCTGGCCAGGCATTTGGTCAGCAGGTCCGAGCCGATATCCCAGGCGACGTGTTTGTCCAGCACCCAGTCGGCCACCCCCAGTTGATGCATGGAGCGGGGGAAAGCGCGGCTGGCATGGTCGCACACCAGGAGCAGGGGCGCGCCGCCGCCGTCATTGAAGGTCGAGTAGGGTGGGGGATCATCCGGGCCGATGAGTGGATACGCCCCCAGCGCGTCGGGGCTTTCCTGTTGCCGGAGGGAATTCGCTTCGGGCACGCTCACTGTTTGGCTGATCTGGTCAATGCTTCGTTAGCGACCGGGTGCCGCGCCCTGCGACCCGGGCTGGGAACGCAACATCCGGAACAATCCACTGGCCTCGACAAACTGGTTACGCGCTTTCTCGAGGTAGGTCTGCACTTCCTGCTGGTAGCCGTCGGTGGACGCCGACCAGACACGATTAATATACCGTTCGCCGGCGGCAAAAGCACTCATGACATCGGCGTACTGTTGCATGCCGAAAACGTGGATCATGGATTCCCGCGCATCGGCAAAGCGGTTGAGGTCATCGCGAAACAGCCGGTCGATCTCGAAGCGCGCTTCGTACACCGGCAGGTCGCCGGCGCGCGCGCACAGCGCCTCCAGATTGTCCCGGATGGCCGCCAGGCACTGCTCGAGCATCGCCATGTTGTCGGCCAGGCGTTCGTCGGCGCTGGCTTCCCGGTGCAGGGCGGTGCGGAACCGCCACAGGCCCACGGCGCCAACCCCCAGGATCGGCACCATCCAGTTCCAGTTCACCTGCAACGGGTCGAGCACCGAGACGAACGCTCCGGCCAGGAACGCCGCAATCACGATCGACAGGGACCATCGCTTGGCGTTCATACGGCCCCCAGGATCATGGAGATCGCGAAGCCGACCCCCACCAGGGCCTCTCCCACGATGAGCCCGGCAGCCACCGGGATGCCCACGTCCTCGGCGAATCGATGCCCGAGTTTCCCGTCCGAGACAATGCGCAGCACGGTGCCGATGGAATAGGTCAGCACGATGCTGAAGGGCAGGTAGAAACCCAACCCCACGGTAATGCCGAGCCCCGGCTGCGCGATGCTGAGCAGCGCTCCCAGGCCGGCCCCCGCCAGGTATTTCTGGGCCGGTACGTCGCCGCCGATGATGCCGTTGACCATGCTGGCCAGCGCCTGCCCCTGGGGCGCGGGCAGCTTGTCGCTGCCCAGCGTGTAGGCCTCATGCAGCACGAAGATCAGCGCCATGATCAGGATCGGTCCCAGCCACGCTCCCAGAAATTGCCCCCACTGCTGCATCCGCGGCGTGGCGCCGACCAGGTAGCCGGTCTTCAGGTCGAGCATCAGGTCGGTGGCCTGGGACATGGCGACGCAGGCCGCCGCCCCCACCATGATGGCCGAGACGATGGCCGCGCGGGAGTCGTCCAGACCGCTGGAGACGAAGATCAGGAGGGTCACCGCGATCAGCGTCATGCCCGAGAGCGGTGACCAGTTGGTGCGTCCGATCGCCTCGGAAAGGATCACGCCGGCAATCCAGACCCACAGGGTGCCGATGACCGCCATGACCAGGCCCCGGCCGAGTCCCATCTTCTCCGTGGACAGCACGGCCATGACCGCGAGCAGGACGGCCGCGCCGGCGATGGCGATGTACAGCAGCCGGATGGGCATTTCGTCGCGGGACAGGGCCGCCTCGGTGCGTGCCGCGTTTTGCATGCTGCGCACCGCGCTGAAGATCATCGGGAACGCCATGACCACTCCGGCGATGGCGCCACCGATCAGCATGCCGATGCCGACCGGCCTGAACAGCAGCAGGCGCAGGGCCTCCGGGTCGCCGGTGACCTGTCCGGAGGCCGGCTCGGTCGGGAACAGCTGGAACTGGCCGAGCAGGGGGGCCAGCAGCCAGTAGCACACGTAGCCGCCGATGATGAAGGCCACACCGCCCTTGCCGGCAATGTAGCCCACGCCGACGGACAGCAGGGACAGGTACCAGATGCCGTTCATGTACTCCGGCAGGCCAAGCTGGCTGCCCAGGTCCCAGTATTCCACGCCCGACCACTGGCTGAGGTAATGCAGGAATCCGCTGACCAGCGCCGAGACCAGCAGGAACATGGCCTTGCGGATGCCGGCCCCGGGCGACTTGAGAATGGTCGCCACCGCGACGCCGCCCGGGTAGGTCAGGCGTTCGTAGTCGATCATCTGCTTGCGCAGGGGAATGATGAAGCCGATGCCGAGGAACGCCCCGGCGATGGCGCCGAAGGTCAGCAGCACCGGGTTGAAGTCGGTCCCGTAGCCGAGAATGAAGATGGCCGGCACCGAGAACATCATGCCGCTCGATGCGCCGTTCACGGCGCTGGCCACGGTCTGGTTGATGTTGTTCTCGATGATGCTGTTGCGCCGCAGCATGCCGCGCAGGATGGCGAAGCCCAGGATGGCCGCCAGCTCCGAGCCCTCGATGGAGAAACCGAGGATGAGGGCCGCATAGCCGATGCTGACGGCGATGACGGCGCCCAGGAAATAGCCGACCAAGACCGCTACCGGCGTCAACTCGGGGTAAGCGCCCTGACGCACCGTGCCGCCGGTTTGAGTCTGTGCATGTTTCACGCGATGTTCCTGTTTGTTCTTCCCGCGCTGAGCCTGAATACGTTCCAGGCCAGGTTACAGGCCGTAGGCCCAGATCAGAACGCCACAGAGTACCAGCCACAGCAGGATCGTCAATGGCAGCCCGACGCGGACGAAGTCGCCGAACCGGTAGCCGCCGGCATTCATGATCAGGATGTTGGTCTGGTAGGACATCGGGGTGACGAAACTCAGGTTGGCGCCGAACAACACCGCCAGCACGAACGGCTCCAGCGGCAGCCCCAGGCGCTGCGCGATGCCGATGGCGATGGGCGTTCCGATCACGGCCGCGGCGTTGTTGGAGACCACGTTGGTGAGGATGCCCATCATCAGCATCAGGCCCATCAGCACCACCGGAGGGGGGGCGCCGAAGGTGATGGAGACGAACAGGCTGGCCAGATAATCGGCGCCGCCCGTCTTGAGCAGCGCCGCGCCCATGGCAAGCGACGCGACGATGATGAGGATGACCTGGGTGCTCAGGGCGTTCATGGCATCCTTCCAGTTCAGGCACCCGGTGACGATCAGCACCAGGCTGCCGAGCAGCGCGCTGATCTCGATCGGCATGATGCGCAGCGCTGCCAGCGCCACCACGCCGATGATGGTGGCCAGCGCCAGCGGCGCCTTGCGGGTGCGTGGCAGTTCGATGCTGCCGTCGAGTACCAGGAAATCGGGTGAGCCCTTGAGGTCGGCGAGATTTTCCGGGGTCGACTGCACCAGCAGCACGTCCCCCGTGCGCAGGCGAATCTCATCGAGGCCGGGTGACTCGCGTCCCTCCATGCCCTCGAAACGGTTGAAGGCCAGCAGCCGCAACCCATGGCGGGAATACAGGCGCGCGTTGCCGATACGCGTGCCGTTCAGGCGCGAGGCCGGGGTGATCGCGACTTCCGCGATCTGCTGGCCCTCGGCGCTGAGCGGGTGCGCTGCATCCACCTGGTGCTCGCCGGAGAACAGGGTGCCCCCCAGCACCCGCGCATATTCGCGCAGATTGCTCTGCGTGTCCGAGGTGGTGATGCGATCGTCGGCCTTGAGCAGCACGTCCGGCAGGGTCTTCAGAAACACGCCCGGTCCCCGCTGGATGGTTTCCACGCGCATGGCATCGCCGGTGCGGGCCAGCGCGTCCGCCAGCGTGCCGCCCACCACCGCACTGTCCGGGTTGAGCCGAATCTGTGCGGTGTAGTAGCGGGACACGCCGCGGCTCATCGGCGGCCTGCGTTCCGGAATCAGGCGCGGCGCCACCAGCCAGAGGTACACGACGGCCAGGGTCCCGGCCACCAGCACGGGCCCGACGAAATCGAACATGTTGAACCGGTCCATGCCCATGTCTGCCGCCACATTGACTACCAGCAGGTTGGTGGAGGTGCCGATGGTGGTGGCCATGCCGCCGAGGATGCTGGCAAAACCCATCGGAATGAGCGTGCCGGAGGACGGCAGGCCGGTCCTGATCGCGACGCCGATGAGAATGGGCAGCAACATGACCACGATCGGCGTGTTGTTGATGAAGGCGCTGAGCACGGCGGTGATGGCGAGGGTCAGCAGCAGCGACAGCACCGGGCCCCGGCGCCACATGCCCGCCAGCAAGCGGCCCACGGGTTCCAGCGCCCCGGTGCTGATCAGGCCCTGGCCGACGATCATCAGGGCGCAGACGGCGACCAGGGCGCGGTTGCCGAAACCCAGGAAGAAGTCGCTCGGTCGCAGCGCCGTGCCCTCGAACTCGAATGGAAACAGCTGAAAGCCCACGGTCAGGGTGACCAGCACCACCAGGCTGGTGGTCTCCAGCGGAATCTCCTCCCGCGTGAACATGACCAGGGCCGCGACGATCAGGATCATGACCGCCAGCGCGTGGGCGTTGGGTAGCGCGAGCTCCAGCATGGTTATATCGGGATTCCGAGCTCGGCGGCCAACGCCGCCCCGCTCTCGAGCGGCGGCTGGCAGCTGGTGCCCTTACAGACGAAGGCGCGGCTGCGCTCACCCACGCGGTACGCGCCCAGGATGCCCGGCAACGGCTCCGCGTCCGGATCGAGCAGGTAGCAGCGCAGCCGTTCCCCGCCGCGCGCAATGGCCTGCCACTCCATCAATTCCTCTCTATTCGCACCGGCCAGGATGACCTGCGTGGGGGGGTCGAGGAATTCGTCCAGGGCGCACAGCAGGCTGGCATGGGCCAGCGGGTAGCGCCCCAGCTCGGTGCTGGCCGCCCGCAGGGTGCGCTGCGCGGCGTCCAGATAGCGTGGCTCTGCAAGCAGGTGGCCGAGTCGCACCAGGGCGTGTGCGGCCACCCCATTGCCGCCCGGTGTGGCGTCATCCTGGAACGGGCGCATGCGGTGGATCGGGACCGGCTCGGAGGCGGTGGAAAAAAAGAAGCCGCCACGCTCGTTGTCCTGAAAGTGATCCAACAGCTGGTCCGCCAGCCGCGCCGCCAGCTGCAGGTATTCAGGCCGCCACCGTTCCTCGAGCAATGCCAGGCTGGCTTGCAGCAGGAACGCGTGATCGTCCAGGTAAGCGGGAAACTGCACCTCGTCACCCGCCAGCACCGCGTGCAGCCGGTCATCGATCCACAGTCTGCGGGCCAGCAGGCGCATGGTCCGCTCGGCGGCATCCACCCAGCCTTCGTTGCCCAGCGCCGCGCCGGCCCGCACCAGGCCTTCGGCGCACAGGGCATTCCAGGCGGTCAGGCGCTTGGTGTCGGTGGTCGGCGGAACCCGCGCCGCGCGCGCCGCGCGCAGCGTGTCCAACGCCTCCCGCAGCGGCGGTGCGAGGGCTTCCTCGCGGCTGCGCTGGAGGTGCCAGGCTCGCCCCTCGAAATTGGGTGGTGAGGCCAGGTCAAAGGCATCAGCCAGGGCACGATACGCGTCGTCGTCGAGCAAGGTCCGTATTTCGTCGACCTGCCACACGTGAAAGCCGCCCTCCACGCCATCCGCGTCCGCATCAATGCTGGCGTAGAACCCCCCTTCCGGATGCTGCATCTCCCCGCACAACCATTCGGCGATGCCGGTGGCCGCCTCCCGCAACAGGCCATCCCGCCAGCGGGCGGCGGACTCGGCGTAGAGGGGCAGCAGCAGGGCGTTGTCGTAGAGCATTTTCTCGAAATGGGGGATGGTCCAGCTGCCGTCCACCGCGTAACGGAAGAAGCCGCCGTCGAGATGATCCCGCAAGCCACTGATGGCCATCTTGTGCAGGGTCGCGCGCAGCATGGCCGCGGCTTCGTCCCCGCCGGTCCGTGCGGCCAGGCCCTGCACCAGTGCCAGCAGGGGCGCCTGCGGGAATTTCGGTGCTCCGCCAAAACCGCCGTGCTGCCGATCGAAACGCTCTCCCAGTTGCGTGGTCGCGGTGGTGAATACCTCCTCGCCGGGTACCTCCGGCGCTCCTTCCCCGCCCTGCAGGGCGGCGACGGTTTCCTGCAGACGCTGGTTTTGCGCGCTGATTTCATCGCGGTGGTCGTCGAACCATTCCCGCGCACGGGCCAGAAGATCCCTGAACGCCGGTAATCCGTGGCGCGGCTCGCGGGGAAAGTAGGTGCCGGCGAAAAAGGGCGTCAGGTCCGCAGGGTCCAGCAGCAGGGTCAGCGGCCAGCCGCCGCCACGCCCGGTCAGCAATTGGTGCGACAACTGGTAGACGCGGTCGAGGTCGGGCCGCTCCTCGCGGTCGACCTTGACGTTGATGTACAGCTCGTTCATGACCCTGGCGGTGTCCGGGTCCTCGAACGATTCGTGCGCCATCACGTGGCACCAGTGGCAGGCGCTGTAGCCGATGGACAACAGGATCGGCCGGTCCAGCGCCTGGGCCCGGTCCAGTGCCTCGGGGCCCCACGGGTACCACTCCACCGGGTTGTCGGCATGCTGCTTGAGGTACAGGCTGGTGGAGGCTTCGAGTCGGTTCATGCGGTGGAGCCGGGGCAGCCGGGAATGGATGATCGGGAAGCAATGGCCGTCGAGCGCTTCGATGCGATTACCCGGCTTGCCATGGGGGGCACGGGTCGAATATGCTCATCGGCATCCCGATTGTACCCCTTTCCGGAGGTTCTCACCTGATCGTCATGGTCCTTCCCGGCGGTCATTCACGGCGTGTTCCAGGCAACCAGCAGGCCTGATGGACGCCCGCTATCCCCTCATCGATTTCGATCCGGTCGCCTTCTCTCTCGGGCCGATCGACATTCATTGGTACGGGCTGATGTACCTGATGGCATTCGGGGCCTTCTGGTGGCTGGGCAGCCGGATCGCGCGGCACCGGACATGGTGGGGCTGGAAACCCGAGGAGGTCGGCGATTTCCTGTTCTACGGCATGCTTGGCGTCATTGCCGGCGGGCGCCTCGGTTACGTGCTGTTCTACGGCTCGTCCAGCCTGCGCTCCGACCCGCTGTTCGTGTTCCGGATCTGGGATGGCGGCATGTCGTTCCATGGCGGCCTGCTGGGTGTGATGCTCGCCATGGCCTGGTTCGCCCGGCGCAGCGGTCGAAGTTTCTGGCAGGTCGCCGATTTCGTTGCGCCACTGGTGCCGCTCGGCCTGGCCTTCGGGCGGATCGGCAATTTCATCGGGGGCGAGTTGTGGGGCCGCCTCAGTACGGTACCATGGGCCATGATTTTCCGGAGTGCCGTCGATCCCGGGGCAGTCGGCGAGCGGACCCTCGAGGAGGCCTGGCGCGCCGGGGCCCTGGATCACCTGGCCCGGCACCCCAGCCAGCTGTACCAGGCAGCGCTGGAGGGCTTGTTGCTGTTCGCCCTGTTGATGGCGTACTCGGCCGTGCGCCGTCCCGTGGGGGCCGTGTCCGGCCTGTTCCTGCTCGGCTACGGTTGCCTGCGCCTGGTGGCGGAACTGTTCCGGGAGCCCGATCGCCACCTGGGCTTCATCGCCCTGGAGCGCATCACCATGGGCATGGTGCTCAGTCTGCCGATGGTCATTGCGGGGGTGGCGATCATGCTGGTCGCCTACCGGCGTGCGCGGCATGATCCATTGCCGGGAGGGTAACGATGCAGGTCTACCTGGATTTCCTGCAGCACATCCTGCGCCACGGGACCCGTAAATCGGACCGAACGGGCACCGGCACCATCAGTGTGTTCGGATACCAGATGCGCTTCGACCTGGCGGAGGGCTTTCCCGCCGTGACCACCAAGAAGCTGCACCTGCGCTCGATCATCCACGAGCTGCTGTGGTTCCTGGCCGGCGACACCAACATCGGGTACCTGAACGACAACGGCGTGACGATCTGGGACGAGTGGGCGGACGGGCAGGGCAACCTCGGACCGATCTACGGGGCCCAGTGGCGCAACTGGCCGGCGCCCGGCGGGCAGGCCATTGATCAACTGCGCATCCTGCTGGATGACCTGCGCACCCGGCCGGATTCCAGGCGGCACATCATTTCGGCCTGGAACCCCGCGGTGCTGCCCGACGAGTCCGTCAGCCCGGCAGAAAATGCGGCCCGTGGACGCCAGGCCCTGCCGCCGTGTCATACCCTGTTCCAGTTCTACGTCGCGGACGGACGGTTGAGCTGCCAGCTATACCAGCGCAGTGGCGACGCGTTCCTCGGGGTGCCTTTCAATATCGCCTCCTACGCCCTGCTGACCCTGATGGTGGCCCAGGTGAGCGGCCTGCAGCCCGGCCATTTCATTCACACCCTGGGTGACGCGCACATCTACCTCAACCACCTGGAGCAGGTGAACACCCAACTCCAGCGCCGGCCGTTCCCGCTGCCTCGAATGCGCCTGAATCCCGCGGTGCGCTCGCTGTTCGATTTCCGCTACGAGGATGTCGAGCTCGAGGGTTACCGCAGCCACGACCTGATTCGCGCACCCATCGCGGTCTAGCGGATGCGGTCCCGGTAGCCCGAGCGCCAGGTGGCAGACCGCGAATCACCCCTGTCGCCGGGCAGCCCCGGCATTACGCTGGTGGCGGCCCTGGCCGAGAACCGCGCCATCGGCCTCCAGGGGCGCATGCCGTGGCATCTGCCCGCGGAATTGCGGCATTTCAGGCAGACCACGCTCGGCAAACCCGTGGTGATGGGCCGGCGCACCTGGGAGTCGATCGGCCGACCGTTGCCCGGACGACAGAACATCGTGGTCAGCCGCAATGCGGGGTATGCGCTCGCGGGGGCCGCGCTCGCCGGCTCGCTGGACGAGGCCCTCGCCCTCGCCACCGGGCCGGAGGCGATGATCATCGGCGGCGGCATGCTGTACCGCCTGGCGCTGCCACGCGCCAGTCGCATGGTGCTGACCCTGGTGCGGTGCCGGCCGGATGCCGACACCTGGTTTCCGCGCTGGGATCCTCGCGAGTGGCGCCAGACCGCATCGGAACGGGTGTCCGCCGATGCCGACCACGCTTACGATTTCGAGATGACCGAGTGGCGTCGGGTCAGCGCTTCCGGCGCGGGACCTGGAACAGCTTCCGATCCTCCAGCCTGAACGCGCTCAGGCTCCCGCCCCAGACGCATCCCGAATCCAGCGCCACGTACCGCTTGCGCACGCATGCGCCCAGCGCGGCCCAGTGGCCGAACGCCACCGTCACATCCCGGGTCCGACGATGCTTGTGCCTGAACCAGGGCAGGTAGGGTTTGGGCTGCGAGCCGGGCGGGCCGGTGGCCTCGAACAGCGCCTTGCCCTCGGCATCGCAGAAGCGGATGCGCGTGAGAATGTTGCAGATCAGTCGCAGGCGGCTCCACCCGCGCCGGTTGTCGCGCCACTTGCGCGGCTTGTTGCCGTACATGCGCCGCAGGAATTCCCCGCGTTGCGGCGAGGCGAGCACGGCGCTCACCTCGCCGGCCCGCGCCAGCGTGTCCTGCCAGTCCCACTGCGGAATGACACCCGCATGCATGCGCAACAGGCGGAATTCCGGCGACCATGCCGCCAGCGGCTGCGAGGCCAGCCAGTGGATCAGCGTGTGCCGCTCGGGCGCTCTCAGGATCTTTGCGAATTCGCGGTTGCGGCAGTCGCCCTCGGGGTGCCGGTGATCGGCCGCCAGCAGGTGCAGGTCGTGGTTGCCGAGCGTGACGCTCACCAGGGGGCCGAGGCCGTGCAGCAAACGCAGTACCTTCAGCGATTTGCCGCCGCGATTGACCAGGTCACCGCAGCACCACAGGCGGTCGGTGGCCGGGTCGAAACCGATGCGGTCGAGCATCCGGTTGAGCGGGCCGTAACATCCCTGGATGTCGCCGATCAGGTAGGTGGACATGCCTGGCCGGCGCGCGAGGCTAGTGCAGCGAGTCGGGGGTGAGCAGCGCGAATTCCGGGATTTCGGCCCGAAAGGATACGCCGTCCTCCGTGACGAACCCGTATGAACCCCGCATGGAGCCCACGCGCGTGGGAATGAGTGCGCCGCTGGTGTAGGTGTAGCAGCGACCCGGCTCGAGGCGGGGCGTCTCGCCCACCACGCCCTCGCCGATCACCTCTTCCTGCGAGCCGTCACCGTGCGTGATGATCCAGTGCCGGTTGCGCAGGGTGATCACGGCATCGCTGCGGTTGGTGATGCGGATGGTGTAGGCAAAAGCGAACTGGTCTTCGTGTTCGCCCAGATAGCGGGGTTCGGCAACCACCTGGACCGGGTATTCGGGACGCATGGGCTGATACCGGGCCTGAAAGGCTACAGGATAATCCGCGGCGGGCGGTTTGTGAATTACCCCGCGTCGCTGCGCGCAGCCGGCAGGCGGGCGGCGAGGGCGATGAAATCTTCCAGCCGCAGCTGCTCGGCCCGCAAGCCCGGATCGACTCCCGCCCGCTGTATCTGGCCGGGTTCCAGCAACCTCCCCAGGCTGTTGCGCAAGGTCTTGCGGCGCTGGGCGAAGCCCGCCCTGACGACCTGCTCGAGCCGTGCCTGCAAAGCGTGGCCGGAGATCGGTTCCGCGCGCGGTTCCAGGCGCACGAACGCGGAATCGACCGCGGGTTCGGGCTGGAAGGCCTGCGGGCCAACCGTGAACAGCGGAGTCACCCGGCACAGGTTCTGGCACGACACGCTCAGGCGGCCGTACTCGCGGCCACCCGGTTCTGCCGCCAGGCGTTCGACGACTTCCTGCTGCAGCAGGAAGTGAATGTCCTGCGGTGGCGGTCGCTGCGCCAGGGCATGGAACAGCAGGGGGGTGGAGATGTGATAGGGCAGGTTGCCGAGCAGCCGGAACGGACGGTCGCCCGCCCGGGCGGCGAAATCCTCGCCCAGGGCGTCCGCACACACCACCTGAAGACGGCCAGCCGCCGCGGCGGTCCGTTCGAGGGCTGCCGCCAGGTCGCGATCGATCTCGATCGCGCACAACTGCGCACCGGCCGCGAGCACGGGCAGGGTGAGCGCGCCCCGGCCGGGCCCGATCTCGATGAACAGCTGTCCCGGTTGGGGGTCGATCGCCGCCACCATGCGGTCGATCACGGCATGGTCGACCAGGAAATTCTGGGAAAAGCGCCGCCGGGGGCGGTGGTTCATGGCCTCTGGCCCGTGCACATCCGGCGTGCCATCTGCACCGCGGCATCGAGGCTGGAGGTGTCGGCTTGTCCGCGGCCCGCGATTTCGAGGGCGGTACCGTGGTCCACCGAGGTGCGAATCATCGGCAGGCCGAGGGTCACGTTGACGGCACGCCCGAAGCCGGCACACTTGAGTACCGGGAGCCCCTGGTCGTGGTACATCGCGATTACGGCGTCGCAGCTTTGCAACGCACGGGGCGTGAAGGCCGTGTCCGCGGGTACCGGACCGTAGGCCTTGATACCCCGGGCCGCGCAGCCGGCGATCGCCGGCGCGATGACCTCGCCGTCTTCGTGGCCGAGATGGCCCGCTTCGCCGGCATGGGGGTTCAGGCCCAGAACCTGCAGGCGGGGGGCGGCGAGGCCGAACCGGGCCCGCAACTCCGCGTGGGTGATTTCGATCGTCTCGCGCACCGCCGTCTCGCTGACGGCATCCGGCACGGCCCGCAGCGGCAGGTGGGTGGTGACCAGTGCCACCCTCAGGTCGTCACAGGCCAGCATCATCACCACCCGTGGTGTCGAGGTGATCGCGGCGAGAAACTCCGTATGGCCGCTGAAGGGGATGCCCGCTTCGTTGATGACCGCCTTGTGGACCGGGCCGGTGACCAGCGCATCGGCCTGGCCGTCCCGGATCAGTGCCGTGGCCGCATGCAGGCACTCGATGACATAGCCGGCGTTGGCGGGATCAGGCTGCCCCGGCACGGGCGTGGCGGCCAGTCGCACCGGGTAACAGGCCAGCCGGCCGGCCATCAGCGCCTCACCGGGGGACCAGGCCGCGATTTCCAGCCCGGGGGACAGCGACTTGGCGACCGACTGCAACCAGTCCGGGTCGGCCACCGCCAGCAGCTTCAGTTCGGGATGGGCGGCGGCCAGCCGCACCGTGCATTCGGGCCCGATGCCGGCCGGCTCGCCGGGCGTCAGCGCCAACAGGGGTTCGTGCTGGGCCATGGTGGAAGCGGGGCCAGCCCCGGCTCAAGCCTCAGGACGGGAGGCGAATTTCCACGAACGCCTCCTCGCGCATCTGGCGCAGGAACTGTTCGATTTCCCGATCCGCCTTGCTCTGCCGCAGGCTTTCGCGGGCCCGCGCCCGCTGTGCCTCTTCGCTGATGTCGATTTCCCGGAAGCCGAGTTTCTGCACGATATGCCACCCGGCCTGGGTCTGGAACGGCTCGCTCACCTCGTTGTCCGCCAGGCCCGCGAGCATCTGTTCGATCCGTTCGCCGTAGGCGTTCTCGCCGAACCAGCCCATGTCGCCGCCGAGGTTGGCGCTGGAGGGGTCGTCCGAGAACTCGCGGGCGAGATCGGAGAATTCCTCGCCGTCCACGATGCGCTCGCGCAGCTCCCGGATCCGGTCCATGGCATCGCGTGGCGTGACGAGCTCGTTGGTCGCGATCAGGATGTGCCGGGCATGGTGCTCGCGCGCCAGCACCGTGGCCTGCTCACGATAATCGTTCACCTTGATGATGTGGAAGCCCGCCGGGCTGCGGATGGGCACGGTGTACTGGCCGGCGCGCAGCGCGCTGATGGCATCGGCAAATTCCCTTGGCACCGAGTTCAGGTCGCGCCAGCCGACTTCGCCACCGTCCAGCGCCTCCTGGCTCTCCGAGAAGCTGATCGCCGCTGAGGCGAAATCGAGGCCCCCTTCCAGTTGCTGATAGATTTCGCCGATCTGCTCCTCGGCCTCCTGGATCTGGCGGGGTGTGGCGCCGTCCGGCAGGGTCAGCATGATGTGCGAGATGTGGTACTCACCGCCGGCGTAGGCCTCGGAGGCCAGCAGGATATCGACTTCCGTGTCGGAAATCGGATCCATGCTATTGACCACCCGCTGGCGCAGCCTCTCGGTCATGATCTCCTCGCCCAGATTCAGCCTGAACTCGGAAAAATCCTCACCCTCCGATTCCAGCACCTGGCGCATTTGCATCACCGTCAGGCCGTTTTGCCCGGCCAGCGCCACCAGCGCCTGGTCGATGTCGGTGTCGCTGACGCGAATGCCGGTCCGGAATGCCCTCTGCACCTGCAGCTTGCGGATGATCAGCCGTTCCAGGACCTGTTTTTCCAGCAGATCCTGCGGCGGCAGGTTGCCGCCCTGCTGGCGGATGCGCTCGACGATGCCGAAGATCGCGTTGTCGAGCTCGCTGCGCAGCACGACATCCTCCTCCACCAGTGCGACGATGTTGTCGATTTCCTCGAATTGCTGGGCCGCGGACGGCGCAGCGAAGGCGCCCAGCGTCAGCAGGGTTGCCAGCAATGGGACGGTGAGGGGTCGCAGGGCGGTCATCGATCGTTCTCCGGAATCATGGCTGCACCGGCCGCCGGAGCCCGGCGGTTGCGCGGGTTCGGGGTGCCGGTGTTCGACAGGCGTCATTTTAACCGAAGGCTGGCCGGCGAGTGCACTCACTCGGCTTCGTCGTAGAACATGGGCTGCGGCCGCCGCCCGAAGCTCCCCAGGCCCTTGAGGCTGAACTCGAGGTAGATGGCATCCCGCTCGTCGCCCTCGCGGCTGCGGAGATAGCGCCGCGCCACCAGCCGGATGCCCCAGCAGCAACTCTCGTACTCGACGCCCGCCAGTGCCTCCAGCAGGTCCGAGTCATCCAGCGAGTACTTGAGGCGCGACATGACCCGCCAGCGGTCATCGACCTGCCACAGGTGACGCACGTCGAACTGATCCAGGCGGTCACGCCGGAACCGGTATTCGAAGCCCAGGCGGCTGCCGCGCTCGGATTGGTAATCGAGTCCCAGTGCGCCCACGTCGAGTTCGCGGTTCTCCCAGTTCCACTGCGCGCCGAGGCGCGTGGTCAATTGCGCCAGCGGCTGCCAGGTAAACTCGGCGACGATCGGCGAGGTATCGAGGTCGACGGCAGGTTCGTCGCGCAGGAACACCTGCTGGTCGTCGAAATAAAAGATCTGGCCGACACTGAAGCTCCAGCGCTCGTTGCCAAAGTTGGGGTCCAGCGTCCGCGTGGTCAGCGCCAGCGTCAACTGGTTGGCATCCCCCTGCCGGTCGGCCCCGGTGAAGCGGTTGTAATGGAACAACTGGCTGAACCCGAAGGTCAGTTCCGCGGTATCGAAATCCGGCAGGTCGTCCTGCCGCTCGAACGGCACGTACAGGTAGAAAACGCGTGGTTCCAGCGTCTGCATGGCGCCGTCCTCCCGGAACCGCTGGAAAAAGAGACCGCTGTCCACACTGAAAATACCGGTGCCGCGATCCGGGCGGCGGGGGTCGGACGCGTCCTGTCGCTCGAGGTCGTAGGCGGTGTAGCGATAGCCGAGGCTGGGCCGCAGGAAGCCCCAGTAACGCTCCAGGTTCCAGGCCACGCGGGGATAGAGGTCGGCGCGCACGCCGGTGACCCCGGCGTCGCGATCGAAATACACCAGTTCGGAGTCGAGCACGAATTGCAGCCCGGTGCGGCCCAGGGGGCGGTCCAGGAGGAAATCCACCTTGGGCAGGCGACGGTAGGGCTCGCGGGCCTCGGCCACGGACTCGTCGATGACCTGGAAATCGTCCGCCAGCAGCCTGAAGGTCCAGTAGCGCCCGGCTCCGTCCAGACTGGCGCTGCTGCGCAGGTACTGCCGGGCCGTTTGCGCCAGGCTGAGCCCGAAATCCTGGAAATACTGGTCGTCGCTGACCCGGTCGACCAGCACCCTGGAACGCCAGCGGGGATTGAAGGCGGCGTCGTGGCGCACCTGGTAGTGATAGCGGTTCTCGCGGGTTTTCTTGTCGTTGGACAGGAAATCGAAATTCAGCCGCCCCCCTGAGCGGCGGGTCAGCATGCGGTATTCGCCGGTCAGCATGAAGCCGCGGTCGGTGAAGTAGCGTGGCGTGAGGGTGGCGTCCTGGTTGGGCGCGATATTCCAGTAGTAGGGAATGCCGACCTCGAAGCCGTTGTCATTGGCGTTGCTGGCGTGCGGATACAGGAATCCACTCTTGCGTCGATCGTCGATGGGAAAACTGATCCACGGCAGGTACAGCACCGGGACGTTCAGCAATTCCAGGCGCGCATTGCGGGCGATGCCGATCCCTTCCTCGTGCCGCAACTCCACCTCGCGCGCCAGCAACTGCCATTCCGGATCATCGCCGGAACAGGTGGTGAACTGCAGGTTGTGCATGTGCGAGCGGTGCTCGGTGTCGAGCCGGATGTCGTCCGCGCTGCCGTTCGCGCTGCCACCGATCAGCTTGAAGTTCACCGCATTGAACTGGCCCTCGCCGTCCTCGAAGCTGTATTCCGCCCGTTCGGCCTCCACGCGGATCATGGCATCTTCGTATACCACCGGCCCGGGCGCCGTCACCGTCCGCGTCGCGGGGTCGTAGTTCATGTACTCGGTGCTGATGGTCTGGTCGGCCCGGCGCAGTTCGACATCGCCGATTGCCTCGGCGAGCCCGTCCTTGCGGGCCGTGAAGCTTTGCGCATCCAGGTTCAACCATGCGGCGCTGCGGTCGGGCACTTCGGTGATCATGGGCGCCAGCGCGGGTTCCGGGCAGCCGGCAGGCAGCGAGAAATCCTCCTCGACCGGGGCCGCCCAAGCGCAGCACGGGGTCAGGAAAAGGCCGGCCGTGAAGATGGCCCGCAGTCTGGATACCGATGGATTCACGCGCTTTGGGCCCGTTCGGAACCGTCTAAACTTGTCACAGATCGGGATCGGACGCAATGACGTGGCACGGCGTTTCGAGCCATGCCCTGCGCTCGGTCTCGGCGAGCGCGGCGCGGGTCTCGGCGAGGCGATTGAAGCGCGCAAAATCGCCGCCCGCCTGCTGGAGCAGCGCGGAAAATGCGCAGTGGCCGCCCTCGTAGTCGCTCAACAGCGCCAGGCGTGCATTGTTGACCGGGGCCGCAAACCAGGCGCCGAAGTCATCCCGGCCCTGCCATTCTTCGGACCGCAGTTCCGCGTAGTCCGCGTGCAGGCGATCCAGCCGCGAGCGCTTGGCCGCGCGCCGTTCCTCCGGGTCGATGTCCAGGGCGTACAGCCGCTCCAGGGCGTCCCGCGCGCTGCGCAACAGCGCCTGGAACTGGTCGGCGGCGGCCAGGCGCGCCCGCCACTCCTCCAGGGCCTGCGCCTGGCCGGTCCGTTCCAGCCAGCGGGCCACACCCCGCCGCTCCACGAACCGCGCGTAGGCCTCGTTGAACGCGGCGTCGCCGCGCAGGTACAGGCGCTGATGGGCCAGTTCGTGCACCAGGATGCCGGCCAGTTGGGCATCGGGGTGAGCGAGCATGGTGTCCAGCAGCGGGTCGTGGAACCACCCCAGGGTGGAATAGGCGATCGCCGCCACGACCGCGACGTCGTCTCCCCTGGCGGCCAGGCGCCGGGCCGCATGCCCCGCCTGGTCGCGATCGAAATAGCCCCGGTACGGCACGCATCCGGCAATCGGGAAGCACCACTTGCGCGGCTCCAGGGAAAACTCCGGCGCCGCCACCACGTTCCAGACCACGGCTTCCCGGCCGGTGGCGGCGTACTGGGCATAGCTGCCATCCGCCGGCAGATCCAGCGCCTCGGCGGCAAACGCGACGACCTCGGCGGCCAGCTCCAGCCGGCCCCGCAGTTGCGGGTCGAGCCCGGGGTCCGTCAGCAGTGTCGCGACGTCCTCGCGCGAGCGCATCAGTTGCCAGTGGCCGGATACGGCCTGCAGGTAGTAGCCGGGCCCGGCGCATGCGCCGAGGCCGGCGGCGAGCATCAGGCCACAGGCCAGCAGGACGCGGACGGGCGCGTCATTCCGCGCCGGTCGGGCCCGCACGAAATTCAAGCGACGCGGAGTTGATGCAGTACCGCAGGCCCGTCGGTGGCGGGCCGTCGGTGAACACGTGTCCCAGGTGCGCCTCGCAGGCCGGGCACAGCAGTTCCGTGCGCCGCATGCCGTGGCTGTGATCCGGCCGCTGCAGGATGCCGGCCTGGTCCAGCTCGTCACTGAAGCTCGGCCAGCCGCAGCCGGAGTGGAATTTGCTGTTGGAACCGAACAGCGCGTGTCCGCAACACACGCAATGGTAGGTGCCGGCCTCGAAATGGTCGCAGTAACGACCGCTGAAAGGCGCCTCGGTGCCGGCCTGGCGGGTCACCCGGTACTGCTCCTCGTCGAGCTGGGCCCGCCACTGCGCCTCGGTTTTTTCAATCCGGGGCCGGGGCCCGGCGCTCATTCGCCTTCCCCGACCGCGTAGTCGTCACCGTAGTACTTGCTGGTGATGGCGGTATGAAACCTGATCGCCGAAATGGGCGGGTAGCGGGGCTCGCCCGTGCCGGGCAGCACTTCCAGCATCTCGTGCTCCCACAGGTAGATCGCCATCGGCAACGACACCCGCGCCTCGCGGTGCAGGGCCCGGTCGACGGGCAGCGCCACTCGATGTGTCGTGGAAGGCAGCCGATCGTTGCTGATCCGCTGCATGTAATCGCCGGTGTTGAGGACGATGCTGCCCGGCGGCGCCTGCAGCCGTATCCATTTCATGTTGCGCCGATTGAGCACCTGCAGGCCGTCGACCTCGGGAGCCGGCAGGAAGGTGAACAGGTCCACGTCCTCGTGCCCCAGCATGCGTCCCGCGCCGGATTCCCGGTCCGCCTGCCGCAGCGGGGGGTAATAGTTGAGTCGCAGGCCGAAATTGGTCCCGGTGAGCCGCTGGTCGTAGCTGTGAGGGTCGCAGCCGAGATAGCGCAGCAGGCTCTGCATGATCGGCAGGATCAACCGCTCCTGGGCCTGGACCAGCGGCCGGAAATCCAGTTCGTAATCGGCTTGCGGCCAGGATGCCGAAGCCTCGAAGGCGGGATCCCCGGCCAGGTTGAAGGCCCGGCGGCAGAATACCCAGCCCTCGACCAGGTCCGGGTGGATGAGGGTGGTCTGCTTGAGCGGGAAGTAGCCCTGGTTGATGGAGCCCACGCGCCGCGCCAGGTAGGGCTGCCGGCCCGCTTCCGGAATCCCTTCGAACAGGGCCCGGCAGCGACGGGTCGCGTGCTGCTGCACGGCCGGGTCGACGCCGTGGCCCACGAGGATGGCGAACCCGATGTCCTCCAGCGCCGAGCCCAGCCGGTGGGCGAAGGCGGTCTCGGCGCCTGGCTCGCCGGCCAGCAGGGCCGACATGTCGCAGGTTTCGATGACGTAATCGTCATCGAAGGCCTCGCCGCCTTGCTGCTCGGCCAGCCGGTAGCGCTGCCGCTTGCGCACCTGCTCGAAACGG
>JABAOE010001134.1_pt6 | contig 40965 bp, 46 predicted proteins | sample 7062141 | NCBI WGS metagenome assembly JABAOE01 (sample SAMN14538627, study PRJNA623070) | marine sediment metagenome | biome: marine biome [ENVO:00000428]; feature: marine pelagic biome [ENVO:01000023]; material: deep marine sediment [ENVO:00002113] | place: India: Gulf of Khambhat ...
ATTTCCTGGAGTATAATCAAATATCATAAATGGTGAGTGTGTTGCATACAAGACTTGGTTTGAGCCAGCTAAATCTCTTAGAAGATCTGAGATTCCCATCTGCTGTGTTGGATGAAGATTCCTAGCAGGCTCATCAAGTAAAAGAATTGCTTCTTTTAATTCAGCTCTTTGGGTTTCTGCTGCAAAATTAACAATAAACGAAAAAGTCCATTTGAAACCTTCTGCCCTTCTATTGAGTAATCCTGTATTAGTTACTGTTCCATCTCTGTGAATATCAGATATTACTACACTCATTATGTTTCCAGGTTGATATCTCAAATCAACATGAATTGGATCACCTTTCCAAGCCGGATTGAGTCTATTTGTTAATCTGTTACTTGCTGTATTGAGAAATTTTATTAGCTTTGATGGACTATCATGTAATGATTCCATCTTTTCAACATCAAGTTCTGCAAGATAGAATAGGTTTCTTACAGTTTCAGCTTTATCGAACTCTTCGATGTATTCTAATCCTTCTCTTTTGTCACCCTTTGATTCTTTGACGTATTCATTAAGATTGATGTTTCCATAAATTTTCTTGTAATCCGAAAAGTAAACAAAACGAGGATGCAAATCATTTGCAATAAAATTTTCAAGAGCCGTACGGTCTGTGGTTCCTTTTAACAGGTTTTCATATTGGTTTTCAGGTTCAGAGTAAATCTTCTCCCATTCTTGAATAACTTGTCCTTCCTCACTTGCTAAAACGTGGAATTTGTTACTAAAGTCTGCCATCTCACTATCAAAAATTTCTTGGTTTTTAGGAGGCTCACCTTCAAAGAACTTTGTTTCAAGCTGAATTCTAATATGATTTGGAATTGTATCAAGAAAACTAAAAATTTTTGACGTAAAATTTTCCCAAGAGTTTATTCCCTTATTTTCTTCCTCACTGATTTTGAGATTTCCAAACTCGTATTGGGTTTTTTGATTTTTGTTAGTTCGAAAAATTCTTAATTTTGTTACTTCGGGAATATTAGGGAATTTTTCTCTAATTAGATCCGTTTCATTTGGACTTAGGTCAAACTCTCCTTCTGCAAGTCTTACTTCGGATTTGAGCTCCTCGCTCATTTCATCACATAAATCAAGCTCGGAAATTTTTTCATCCTTATTTAACAAAGTCAGTGCCTGAAGAATTGTAGTTTTTCCACTCTCATTTCTTCCAACAAAAGCAGCTAAATCCCCTACAGTTATCTCTCCAGAGTCATGAATACAACGAAATGCCCTAACCCTAAACTTTCTAAGCCTCATTCACCGGTAATTTCCGATCTCTTTGATTTAACTTATACGACATAATTATCCTGAACAAAAAAGTCATTACTAAATAGATATATGGGAATATAATTTGAAAAAACGGATGGCAGGCAAAGTTGCAATCGCCGTTTTTGTAATTCCTATAGTATTTTCATTTGTCTTTGGAGGCGCAGTTTTAGCTGATGTTTTGCAAAAGCCAGATAGGGAGCTCAACATGTGGCAAATAAAATCTTCAGGACCTTTAACTGTGTCAAGTAAATCAATCAGTATTGTAGGACTTGAGAGCAAATATACTACATCTACTCCAGTTGAAGTTCAAGTTCAAGTAACTGACGCGAAATTTGATTGTGGTGATATGTACATTACAATTTATGATGTCAGCTCCACTTCAAAGCAAGTCTTTACTCAAAGTGGATATTTTGATCAATGCTATGAAAGCAAAAATCTGATGCTACCTGTAGATGATGATTTCTCTGAAGTAATTGATACTGCAGGAAAGTATGAAATTCTAGTTGAAATTAATGATAAATCTCAAAAAGATTCAATTTCAGTCAAGGCTAAATTTACAGTAGAGTAGGAAAAAAGCGATGTTATATATTGAATTTCTTTTGCAATCAAATAAGATATTTTTACGAGTGAGAAAATAATGGCCAAAAAAAAGGAAGAGAAACTAGCTACAGAAGCTGAAAAACTAAAAGCTGAGCTAGATGCACTAAAGGAAAAGAAAAAGAAGTTAGATAAAAAAGAAAAAACTCAAAAAAAGGCAATCAAAAAAACTCCTGCAAAATCTAAAAAGAAAAAACTTACTGCAAAGAAAAAAACTCCTTTAACTCCAGCTGAAAAGAAAGCAGAAGCAAAGAAAAAGGCAGCTGAAAAGAAAGCAGAAGCTAAAAGAAAAGCAGAAGAGGCAAAGAAAAAAGCTGAAGAAGAAAAGAGAAAAGAAGAAGAGGCAAAAAGAACTTTTGAAGAAGAACTAGAAGAACAACTATCAGAAGAAGAGATTGAGAATTTTCAAATTGAAAAAGTGGACATGGAAAAACTCACAAACAAAGTTTGTGAAGTTATTGCCAAATACGAATCTGAAGGAATGTTGCAAAGCGAATTATGGAAAAAACTAAAGCTTTCAAGTCGTGATGGCTCTCGTCTTGCATTAAGACTTGAGAGAAGAGGAATTATCAATAGAGAAAAAATTCTTGAAAAAGGAAGATGGACCTATAAATTAATTCTAAAAAAGACACCTATCAGTACTGTATCTATCGAGAATGCACCTTGCTTGATTTGTCCAGTTGAGCAAAAATGTTCCATAGATGGTGAAATTAGTCCAAGAACTTGTCAGTGGATTGAAGAATGGGTTACAGAAGTTAAACCAAAGAAGGCACAATGAGATTAATTGATGCACGAAAAGATCATTATAGAAGACTTGCACATGAGCAAGGATATCGAAGTCGTGCTTCTTACAAATTAAAAGAATTAAACAAAGCATATCGACTTATCGGCGCAGGTTTTTACGTCTTAGATCTTGGATGTGCTCCGGGTGGATGGACACAAGTTGCAGTTCAACTTGCTGGAAATCAAGGAAAAGTAATGGGCGTAGATACATCCTATGTAGAAGAGATTCCAGGAGCATACATTATTCGAGAGAGCATAGAGGATCAATCAATTGTTGATGATATTCTAGAATACTTTGAAAGAAAAGTAAATGCTGTAGTTTGTGATCTCTCTCCACAAGTTACAGGAAACTGGTCAGTTGATCACGCAAAACAAATCTCACTAAACTATGCAGCAGCAAAAATTATGGAACAGGTACTTACATTCAAAGGAAATGCTGTCTTCAAAGTGTTTGATGGTGAATACTCTATGGAATTTCGAGACTATCTTAAGAAAAAATTTGCCAAAGTCAAGCTAACAAAGCCAAATGCAAGCAGAAAAGCAAGCAGCGAGCTATACTACATATGTTTAGGATACAAAGCCTAGACTGAAAATATTCTCTTTATTTCATCAATACTGGCATTAGTTCTAAAACCTGTGGGTTCTAGCGATGTTGGACTGGCTCTAAAGCCATTTTCTTGTAATTTTTCAATTGCTTTTTCTAATTTTAAAGGCGATGATTTCATCTTTGATGCTATCTCATCAAGAGTATAGTAAGTTCCAGGCATTTCAGACTCTAAAAGACACTTTTGAAGAATTTTTGAACAATTTTTATCAACTGCAAAATTAGGTTCTTCTTTAATCATTTCTTCTACGAATTTTTTTTCAAAGAGATTTCCAATCCACAAAGGGCCTGCATACATTAATTCTGCATCACATAGATGGCATTTGATTTGTTGAATTATTGACAAACCTCTGTTTCCACAAGATCTACAGTGAAATGAATAACCTAGATTTTCTTCTTGATCAGGTCTGTTAAGAACTCTGACGTATGTTCTGTAGTAATGCATGTCACTTTCAATAAACAATGGAATAATCTCAATGTCTAATCTTGCAGCAATTGCTCTGATTGAACCGAGAATAAGTCTAATTGCAATTTCATTGGCATATTCTGTTTTGATGGGGATTCCTCCATACCTTCTTTTACACGCGTCTTTGAAAATTCCATGCAAAACCTGCAAATCAGTTGCTGTAATTGATAAAATTCCTCCATGCATTGTAGCTCTGATTCCACAGTCAATGTATTTTGCAGGAGATCCAAAAGGATCAATATCCACTATGGAACCTCTTTCTCCTTTCTTTGAAAAACCACTAAGAAACCTACATACTTCATTTTCAGAAACTTCAAAATTTGTTAGATTGTTTAACTTTGATGATTCTAATGCAAGATCAAGTGCCTTTGGATTAAGATCATTTATCACGACTTTTTCTATTTGACTAATCTCATTTGCAACTCGTAATCCTCTTGCCCCTAGACCTGCTAATCCTTCCAGAAAAATTTTTGGGGCATCAAAACTTTTTACAAATGCAGAATATGCAATTATTGAAAAATCTCTGTTTAGTTTTGCTTTAGGATTAAAGAACGCAGGTTCTTTTGGAGGAACTTTATCTTCTAAAGATCCCTTTGGAATCAAAATTTTTGTTGAACCTTCTACTGTTTCAATAATTTCTGAAGAACGTTGCAATTAAAATTCTAAAAATTATTACACCTATAACGGTTTAATACCTCAGAAAATTCAAGAGACTCGTGCTTGTATGTGGAGTAGATGACGCTGGAAGAGGTTCTCTTTTAGGACCTCTAGTTATTGCAGGAATTTCTATTCATCGCTCAAAAATTAGAAAATTATCTGCCATGGGTGTCAAAGACTCAAAAAAACTAACTCCTGCTGCACGAGAAAGACTATACAAGAAAATCATTGATTTTGTTGATGAGTACTATGTTGCTAAAATTTCTCCAAAGACCATCGATAAAAATGTGAGAAATCACCAGCTCAATCAACTTGAAGCCAAATACATGGCCAAAGTAATCTCAAAACTCAAACCAAACATATCATATGTTGACTCCTGCGATGTAAAGCCTGCTCGTTTTGGAAGGGAAATCTCCAAACTATCTCAAAATAACAAAGTTAGGTCATATCATCATGCAGATAGCCGATTTGTTGTAGTTTCAGCTGCATCCATAATTGCAAAGGTAAATCGTGATAGAACTATTGCAAAACTTAGGAAAAAATACGATTTAGGAAGTGGCTACCCTTCTGATTCTAAAACTACCAGTTTTGTGAAAAATTACATTTCTCAAAATAATGAGATTCCAAATTTTGTTCGAGTAAGCTGGAAACCAGTTCAAAAAATTATTGCCAAAAATTAGCCAATAAATTTGGCAATAACCATAGCATGATCTTTATCATATGGCTCTAAATTAATGACTTGAAGAATTTCAAAATCTTTTTCTAATTTTTTTACTTCATCATCAATTATCTTCTTTGGAGACTGTATGACATCAATACTTCTTGTTTTAATTACTAAAAATAAATATCCAGAATTTTTTAGATATATCTTACAATTTGAAATTACGATAGCTGTTTGATCTGGTTGTGCAATATCTGCATAAACAATATCCACTTTTCCATAAACTGAAAAATACTCTTTTGGTTTTCTTGCATCTTGAATTATTGGAATTATGTTGTTTCTATATGATGCAACGCGGTCAAGAAAGTCTCTTGCAACTCTACTTGCGTGCTCTACTGCAAATACCTTACCTTGTGGTCCAACAATATCTGAAATATGACTAACAGTAGTTCCAGTTGATGCTCCAAGATAGAGAACTTTTGATTTTTCTTTGAAAGGAAACTCTTCTAATTTATTCATTATAGCAGCTGCAAGCTTACTACGAAAAGGATCCCACGTTCTATACTCTATGCCTTTTTTGGTAACTAATTTTTCGTTATAGACTTTATTTCCAGGAACTAAATTTTCAGTAGCTAATTTTTCTGTACCTTCGGTTTTCACCCAAAAAATTCCTTCATTATCGTCTTCCAAACTTCTTTCTCTTCACTTTTTTTGATTTACCGTTATTTTTTGAACCTCTTCCGCCTCTTGATGGTCCTCTGCCTCTAAATGAATCTCTTTTCTCTCTCTGGAAACTATCTTCTGGTCTTGATTTTTTCTCAGGTGGGGCTTTGTATTTTTCACCAATCTCTTTCACTCGAACATTTAGTTTTTCAAAGAGAGTTTTGTTCAATTCTGCTCCATGCACATCTACTCTGGACGCAATAGCTGCCTTTGCTGCAATGGCTCTAGCTATTTTTCCTCTTTGCCATCTGGGTGCTGCATGAACTAAGGCATGCTGGAAAAGTATTCCGTGTTTTGGAGGCTGTGAACCAGTTTTTAGTGATCTGAATAATGCTTTTTCTGCTCCAAGAACTTGAATGGTGCTTGCAGGCATTGAAGATAATTTTTTGAGACTACCAGCATGAGCTAAAACTCTTGCACCAACCGAAGCTCCAAGAATTACAGAAAGGTTTGGTGCTATTTCATTCATTTGTGTTTCAATATGCTCTTCTAATTTTTTTCTTAACTCATGTAATTCTAAAATCTGTTTTGCAAGGGACTGAACAATTGCAAGATTTTCTTTTGAAATATCTCCCCCTCTGCTTTTTTGTCCAACCAATGATAACATCTCGACTTTAGATTCTGGAAATCCTGCATCCTCGAAGATCTTTTTGTTAAGATCTTCTCTTTTTCCTGCAACAACAATTTGAGAATATCCAATAATGCTGTCAATTAGGTTATCAAGTTCAGGAAAATGAAGACCATACCATTCTCTTAATCTTGAACTAATCCCATTGATGATCTTATCTACTTCATCTAGTGCATTGATGCCTTGAGCAATATGAAGATCTGGACTTCCTGAAACTTCTGCAACTTTAGATGAAGAAAGAGAAATTGCAAAATCACGTAACTTTGCCATTGCATCATTTTGATCCTTGGCAAAACCTGAAGTAACTAAAATTTCTGGTTTTAATGAGTGTATCTCATCTATTTCTTGTTCATTTAACATTTGAATATCAATTGATTTTTTTAGGATGTTCCTTAGAGATTCATCGTTAGTTTGTACCATGCTCTCAATCTTTGAGAGATATTCTAACAACTTTCCAAGATTTGCATCTCCTTTTTTTATTTCCAAGTATTCTTTCACTGGATCAGAAAAAGGAAATTTCTCTAAACACTTGTTATCTTCAAAAACTGAAATTCCTAACTCGGTCAAAATGACTGATTGCATAACTAGATGAATTCAAAGTATTCCATTAAAAAAGGTACCAACTCTACTCACGAATCAACTGTTATATTCACATGATAGTTAATTTTTCAAAGTGGAGCCTGACATTTCAACAGACATTGGAAAGTTACATCTTGCAAAACCAACAATGCTTGCTTCAGGAATTTTGGGAATCTCTCTTGATGTCTTTAATCGCATTTTTCAAGCAGGAGCAGGAGCAGTAGTTACTAAATCTCTTAGCAAAGAACCATGGGAAGGATATCCAAATCCCACCATCTTTAGTGTCAAAGGGGGTGGATGGATAAATGCAGTTGGATTATCTAATCCAGGCGCTCCAAATTTTGCAAAAATGATTTCTTCAAACTCCGAGGTACCAATTATTGTGAGTCTTGTGGGCTCTGTTGAAGAAGATTTTGAATTCATGATAAAACAATTTGAACATTGCAATGTAGCAGGATACGAGCTTAATCTTTCATGCCCTCATGTAGCCAAAGTTGGTCTAGAGGTTGGCGATGATCCTGAGTTGGTAAAAAAAATTGTTGGTTCTGTAAAAAAGGCAACCGATGTACCAGTTTTAGCAAAAGTTGGACTGGGAACTACTAATTACCTTGATACAGTTGGCTCTGCAATAGAATCTGGTGTTGATGGAATAACAGCAATTAACACTTTGCGTGCAATGGCAATTGATGTTGAAACACAAAGACCTATTCTTAGCAACAAAATTGGTGGACTTTCAGGAACTCCAATAAAGCCTGTGGCTCTAAGATGTGTTTATGAAATTTCATCAAAGTTTGATATACCAATCATTGGTTGTGGGGGAGTTTCAACATGGGAAGATGCAGTTGAGTTTTTCTTAGCAGGTGCATCTGCAGTTCAGCTTGGCAGTGCAGTTGGAGATAACTGGATTGAAGTATTTAGTGAAATCAATTATGGAATAAAACAATATATGGAAAAGAAAGGATTCTCAAAAATTCAGGAGATGGTAGGTCGTGCAAAGAGATCCTAATCATCCAACAATCTGTAAAATTGAAAAAGTTACAGACCAAACTCCTACAGTTAGAACTTTAGAGTTTTCAGATGATATAATGTCTACTGTTTTACCAGGACAATTTGCTATGGTGTGGGTACCGGGAATTAATGAGCTTCCAATGAGTGTAATGATTTCCAAAGAACAAGGAAAAGCTGCATTTACTGTAAGAAAACATGGAATTGCATCAACTGGTCTTTACAACTTGAAAGAGGGTGATGTAATTGGTGTAAGAGGACCATATGGAAACTCTTTTGATCTTAAAGAGGGAAAAATTCTTCTAGTTGGTGGTGGAACAGGACTAGTCCCTTTGATCCGACTTGCAACAACTGTTAAACAAACAGATGATGTCACTATTCTCATTGGTGCAAAAACAAAAGACGAAGTATTTTTTGAAGACATTGCAAATGAAATTTTAGAAAAAAATTCTCACAAAGTAATTGTTACAACTGAAGATGGTTCATACGGTGAAAAAGGTCTTGTAACTGACTTGGTAGAAAAATTTACTCAAGAAACAAACTTTGATGCAGTTTACACCTGTGGTCCAGAACTAATGATGTACAAAACTGTTCAAATCGCCAACTCTAAACAAATTTTTTCTCAGGCAAGTCTTGAGCGCATGATGAAGTGTGGTGTTGGTATTTGTGGAAGCTGTTGCATAGGAAAAGATCTAGTATGCAGGGATGGGACTGTCTTTGAAGGTTCGTATCTACTGAAAAATAAAGAATTTGGACATACTTACAGGAATAAAGCAGGAATAATCGAAAATTACTAGGTTTTCTCGGGCAAGGTTTAAAATAAATCATGAAATTAAGGCGGTGAAGGATAAGAAATGGGCCATCCAAAGATCGTTTTAACTGCCGATCGTACTTTAATGTCACCTTATCGTAATCTCTCTTTAGCAACCTTTTTTGGCTGTGCTCCGGCACTTGACCCACATCGTAATCATAATAGTATTTGGTACAAAATTTTAAAAAACCAAGTTACACCAAGAGTTCTTTTTGATTTTATCTGTAATCCAATATCTCATACAAACGGAGTTGCAAACTTTGCTCCATATGGCCTACGAAAAGTAGAAGCTGGACTTTTACGTGACGGATTCAAACGTGAAGAAGTAGTTGTAGCTCATCCTGATCATGTTGCAAAATTCATTGGTCCTGAAACAGAAGTAGTTGGAACATATGAGATGGATCCCCTTGGAATGGGTCCAGTAACTATGACTTTTACCTATGGCCGCAAACAAATCTCATACGATGAACTTTACAATAAAGAACTTCATATGGCAATCAATGAAGCAAAGAAAAAGAACGGAAGCCATGCCAAGGTTATTGCAGGAGCTTCTGGAACCTGGCAATACAACTATGATCCAGAAAAGATAGAAGAGTATGGACTTTATGCAGTTTTAGAAGGAGAACTTGGCGGAATCGCACCCGAGATTGACGGACATGCAGGACGATTTTTCAAATATCTGATTAACGGCGAATTTGAAAACATGGATCCCTTTAGAAAACGAAGTGATTTCAAAGTTAATGTTAAAGAATTCCAAAGAGGTGATAAAACAGTTCATGGAAGATTTGTAAACTTTTGGGATAGGCCAGATCTTGATGAGATTCCAGAGATAGTAGAACCAAGTATGCATGGAATGGTAGAAGTAATGCGAGGATGTGGTCGTGGATGCAAGTTTTGTGACGTTACTCTAAGAGCTCTAAGATATTATTCTCCTGAAAAAGTAAAAAAAGAAATCGAAGTTAATTTGAAAAAAGGTGGAGAAAAATCTGCTTGGATTCATAGTGATGATATTTTTGTTTACGGAATGGATCCTAGAACAAGTAAGGGAATGGAGCCAAATAGAGAAGCAATGGAAGAATTGTTTACTGCCATTATGTCTACAGGAGTAGAGCACACAAACCCTACTCATGGTACACTTGCAGGTGCAATTGCTGATGAAAAACTGATTCCAAATATTTCAAAGATTATAAAATCTGGCCCTGACAATATGACTGGCGTCCAATGTGGTTTTGAAACAGGTAGTTTGAGATTAATTGATAAATATGCAGATAGAAAACTTGCGCCATTCAAACCTGAAGAATGGCATTGGGTCGTAAAAGAAGGAGTTAAGACTCTAAATGAGAACTATTGGGTTCCAGCATTCACTCTAATTATGGGATTAGATAATGATGAAACCCCCGAAGATTCTTGGGAGACTATTCGAATTATCAACGAGCTAGAACAAGAGCAACCTGATTCTATGTTTACAACCACCCCATTGACATTTGTTCCAATTGGACTATTAGAAAAATCTGAATTCTTCAATATTGGTAATGAGATGGATCCTGCCCAACTAGGAGTAATGTACAAGACTTGGCAACACAACTTCAAGTATGGTATAAAGAAATTCATGACCAAGACTGGTGGCGGCAACGGCATTAGGAAATTCTTCTTTAACATGCTTGCAAGGTCCTTGGGAGGTGTTCCATTAGGTGCAATGGAAAGATATGCCAGAAGAAAGAGCCCCGAGCACGAAAGAGTAATTGAAAAAATCAAGGCGCAGTACTGGTAAATTCTATACACATAAATTCAATCTAAAAAATGATAACTTATGGCAACTCACGGTTCGCTTACTAAAGCAGGTAAAGTACGAGGACAGACTCCTAAAGTAGAAGGAAGAAAACGAGTTGGATCTAGCTCCAGTCTTAGAAATAAGAGTAATTTCAAAAAACGATTCGTATTGAATCGAGTTCCTGGACAAAACAAACCCGGACAAAGACGAAAACGACGTTAGATCATTTTCTTTAACCTAAAGCTACCTTTTAGAATAAACCCTTAAAACAATACTCTTATAAAGTACCCGTACCGTACCATACGGTATGAATGAAGAAACTTTTGATTTATCAGATCTTGAAGGCGTAGGGCCTGTAACCAAGAAAAAACTAGAAGACGCAGGAATCCACAATATGATGGATCTTGTAGTCAGAGGACCAGTCGAGCTAGGTGAAATCTCTAGCATGACTGCTGAGACTTGTGAAAAAATAGTCAGTATCGCAAGAAAGCAACTTGCTGAAACTGGTGCAATCACAAAAGACTTTACATCTGCAACTGAAATCTACAAGAGAAGGCAGAGCATCGGAAAGATAACGACCAGTACTGATGCACTTGACAAACTACTTGGAGGTGGAGTTGAAACTCAAGCAGTAACCGAAGTTTATGGTGAGTTTGGTTCTGGTAAGACACAATTCTGTCACACATTGTGTGTAATGGTACAAAAATCCAAAGAAGAAGGAGGACTTGAAGGAAAAGTTCTGTATATTGATACAGAAGGAACTTTCAGACCAGAAAGAATTGTAACAATTGCACAAGCACATAACATGGATCCCAATGAAGTTTTAGATAATATCATAGTAGCACGAGCATACAATAGTGCTCATCAAGTATTGATACTTGAAGAAGCAGGAAAGACAATAAAAGAAGAAAACATTAAACTAATCATTTCTGATTCGACAACAGGATTATTCAGATCAGAATATCTTGGACGTGGAACTCTAGCAAATAGACAACAAAAACTTGGACGATACATCCGATTACTCTCTAGAATAGCTGAGACCTATAACTGCGCAGTAATTGCAACAAACCAAGTGTCATCTAGTCCAGATGCATTCTTTGGTGATCCTACAAGAGCCGTAGGTGGCAATGTATTGGCACATGCAAGTACATACAGAATATACTTTAGAAAAGGCAGCAAGAATAAACGAGTTGCAAAGATGATAGACAGCCCTCATCATGCACTCTCTGAAGAAATCTTCGAACTTGGAGAAAGGGGAATCCAGGACACTGAAGATCATCTAAAACAGATGGAAAAAGACGCAAAAAAGGCAGAAAAAGAAGCAGAAAAAGCAGCTAAAGACACCGAAAAATTAGCCAAAAAAGAAGCAAAAGAGAGCAAAGCAGAATCTACAGTTGAAGAAACAATTGAAGATCCAACTGAAACTCTAGAAACCGAAGTAGAAAACTTCGAAATTTCAGACGCTGAAAACGAGTAAGTGTTAAAATAGGGCTTTTCGGATTTTAGTCAAATATGACTACAAAGAAGCCTTCTGGCCGCTCTCATGGATTTAGACACAAATCAAGGTCAGTAATGACCAAAAGACAATCCAGAGGAGTTTCATTCTTACTTCGAGAGTACAATGAGGGTGATAGGGCACTAGTCATAATCGATTCTAGGCAGCACAAAGGATTACCACACAGAAGATATCATGGTAAGGTAGGAACCATCCGCAGTGTTGGAAGAAGGGCAGTTACCCTAGATGTGAAATTAGGTGAAAAGACGAAAACCTTAATCACTAGATTCGACCATATCAAACCGTTCGGTGTACAGTAAATGGAAGAAGTAAAAAAGAAACAACCCATTTCGATTTCTGAAGTTAAAGAAATCTTGGGAAAAGAGGATCCTGAAACTATGGACCAAATTCAACGCTGGACTTTTGATTATGTTTCAAAATTTGTTCAACAAGACCCTAAAGATGCAAAAAAGATGAGACAGCAATTAGTAAAAGAATGTGAATTAACAGAAGAAGAGGCTGTTGAAATTGTCAATATTAGACCAAGCACACTTGCAGAGCTTCGTTCTTTCACCTTTGGTTGGAAGAAACTAATTCTTGCAGAAACTCTTGAAAAGATGCTGAAGATTGTCAAGGAGAACTCATAACTTTTTAGGTGTGTGAGTATTTTTGCAAAGGGCACATATCCCACCTAGAAAATATGAGGAATATGCTTACGTCTTAGACTTCAATGCAAGAGGAAAATCTACAACAGTTCGTGGACGCGAAGGAATTATAGTGACTGCTATTGGTGAAGAGAGATTAACATTACTTGAAATTCTTGGAGTTCCAAACTCTACATTTGAAGTCGGTGAAAAAATCTACATTGGAAAAGAAGGAAGAACCAAAGTACTTTCTGTTTTAGGAAAAATGGAGTATGAAAAAATTTCTGACTCTGCAAAAAGTGAGTTACCAGCAGTAGTAGAAAAAATAGTTACAGCTAATGAAAAAAGATTTGTAGACTATCTTAACAATGCACAACCATTAACACCAAGAATTCACGCATTAGAATTAATTCCTGGAATTGGAAAAACCTACATGAAGACAATGCTAGAAGAAAGAGACAAGAAAAAGTTTGAAAGCTTTGATGAACTGCAAGAAAGAATTGGATTAAAAGAACCAATCAAACACATTACCGAGAGAATTTTAGAAGAGGTTACTGGAGAAACAAGAATGAACCTCTTTGTCAAGAGATGAAAAAACGACAAAGGCTAGGACAACACTTTCTAAAATCTAACAAAATTGCCCAAGAGATTGTTTTTGCTGTCAAGCCTTCCAAAAAAGATACAATATTAGAAATTGGTACTGGAAAAGGAATTCTTACCCCTTTACTGTGCAAAAAAGCAAAAAAAGTAATCTCCATTGAGGTAGACAAGGAATTACATACTGAAGCAAAAGTCAAATTTGCAAAAATTCCTAATCTTACATTAAAGTATGGTAACGGATTCAAATCTCAAGAACAGTTTACTCTTTTTGTTTCTAATCTGCCTTATTCAAAGAGCAAAAATGCAATTGAATGGCTTGCACAAAAGAAATTTCTTCGTGCAGTAGTTATGGTTCAAAAAGAATTTGCACAAAAACTCCTCGAGGAGAAAAAAGCAATTTCTGTTTTAGCAAATTATGCTTTTGATATCCATGAGATAACTAAAGTAGGCAAAAACAATTTTTCACCACCACCAAATGTAGATTCCGCAGTACTAGTATTAACTAGAAAAAAATCCCTCTCAAAAGAATTGATAACTACTGTAAACAAATTATTTTCATATAGAAGAAAAACCCTAACAAATATTTTCAAACAATTTGGAAAAGATATTGAATCTGATAAAAGAATAGATGATCTAAAGGGAGATGAAATTATCAAAATTGCAAAACAAATTCTCAAATGAGCAATACAATCCAGCAGAAGATACTTTCTTTTTAGAAGATTGTATAAAAAATGAAAAAGGAATATCTGCACTCGATATAGGAAGTGGTTCAGGATATCTAACAAAAATTCTTGAGAAATCATTCTCATATGTTGTTGGAACAGACATTAACTATGATGTTCTAAAAAATCAAACCTATAAAACACAAAACTTGGTTTGCTGTAACAGTGCTGACGCATTAGCAATTCAATTTGATCTTATAATTTGTAATCTTCCATACCTAGCATCCGAAGGAATAATCGATATTGCAACCGATGGGGGAAAAGATGGCCTAGAAATTCCATTACCCATGATAAAATCAGCAGTTTCTTGTATCAAACCTGGAGGAAAATTCCTTTTTGTAACTTCATCCCTTTCAAACTATTCAAAATTAATCGAGTTTTGTAAAGAACAAAAACTAGAAACTAAAATCCTTTCAACAAAGAAATTATTTTTTGAAGAACTAATTGTAGTTGAAGCAAAAAAATTACTTTCTTAATTTTTCAGCAGCAAGCTTTGCGATGGCTTCAGACATCTCACTTGTCTTGGCATCTCCACCAATATCATAAGTAACAAATTTTCCTTCATTGATTACATCATCTGTTGCATCAAATATTGCTTGTTTGATTTCAGGTTCTCCAAGATATTCAACCATCCATGCACCAGATAATATTGCAGCTGTTGGATTTACTTTATCCATACCTTTGTATTTTGGTGCACTTCCATGTGCTGGCTCAAACATAGCATAATTGTCACCCAAGTTTGCAGAGTATACATTTCCTATTGAACCAATATTTCCTGAAGCACATTCCGAAATAATATCCATAAACAAGTTAGTACTAACTAGAACTGAATTGTTGAATCTTTCTGGATTTTTTACAAGTTGTTGGGTCATATTATCAATATAATATTCTTCAATCTCAATTCCAGGGTTTTCTTTTGCTGCTCTTTCAACCTCTCCCCAAAATATTCCATCTGTTCTTTTGAGAATGTTTCTTTTTGTAATAGCTGTGATTTTTTTCATATCATATTTTTTTGCCCAATCAAAAGAAGCATCAACAATTCTTTTACAACCTTTACGAGTTGTCTTTCTTATTGCAATTGCAGAATCTTCAGATGTGTCAAACTCAATTCCTGCATACAATCCTTCTGTAGCTTCCCTAAAACAAACAAAATCTAGTTTTTTGTCAGGAGAAAGTCTATCATACGTTTTGATAGGTCTTACATTTGCATAAAGCTCAAATTTTTGTCTTGTTGAAACTGCTACACTTCTTGGTGCATTTGGTGAAGGAATTGTCGTTGTAGGGCCTTTGTAACAGGCGTCGCTTTCATCCATAATCTTTTCTGTTTCTTCAGGAATGTATGTTGCTCCACCATATTTTTCCCACTGCTCAGAGCCTGCCTCACATAAAATGAGCTCAGTTTGTGTATTACAGGCCTTTAGAACATGAGTCATTGCCTCAACAAGTTCTGGACCTGTTCCATCACCTTTAATCACAGCGGCTTTTTTACCCAAATCAGCGTGTGTTGACGATCAAGCGTATTTAATTCTACCCTTAATTATCTCACCAAAAACTTTGCAATGAAATTTTAAATGAACTAATTTATTAAAAGCAAATCAAATTTAATTTTTGTAGAAGATGATAATTGTTCAACTATCTGATCTTCATGTGGGTTCCCAATTTCAACCTGAAGTTTTTGATACAGTCTTAGAAGAAGTAAATCAGCTAAACCCTGATGCAATTGTAATAACAGGAGATCTAACAAATGAAGGCCTGATTAAAGAATATGAAAAATGTAAAGAACTAGTATCAAAATTCAAAGCAAAAAAGATAATCACAATAAGTGGAAACCACGATTACCGAAACACCGGATATCTTCATTTTAAAAAATATTTTCCATTTGAAGCAGTCAATATACTCGGAGAGGACATAGTTCTTGTAACAGTAGGCACATCAAGGCCTGATCGGAATGAAGGTGAAATTGGTTACAGACAAAATCTCTGGTTAGAACGAACTATGAAAAAATATGAAAACAATGTAAAGATTCTTGCAATGCATCACCACCTTGTTGGTATTCCAGACACTGGTGCAGATAGATTAACAGTAATTGATGCAGGAGATGTTCTAAGAACAATATTGGATACTGGTGTGAATCTTGTTTTATGTGGTCATAAACACAGGCCTTGGGTTTGGCATTTTGGTGACTTGGCGATAGTCAATGCTGGAACTGCAACATCTGAGAGAGTACGTGGATTATTTGAAAATACGTACAATATCATTACAGTTGAAAACAAAAAGGTCAAGGTTGATTTGAAGATAGTCGGTGGAGCGAGAATCCCAATTGAGGATATTGTAACGAAATATTCTCGATATGGCGAAGAATGAATTTATTTACACATTAAGTTTAGCAAGCTTGTGCGGGGATCGCCTAGCCTGGTAGGGCGTGGGATTGCTAATCCCATGTCCGCAAGGACACGGGGGTTCAAATCCCCCTCCCCGCGCCATTTTTTTCAAAAACTTAGACTAAAATACCGCTTCGAGTCCTTTGTCCTCAATGGGACGTAGAAAAACCCAAAAAATTATCAAAACGGGACCAAAAAACGTCACTACAGGAATGTGCCCTCTTTGCAAAACCATTGGACGAATTTTCATTACTGGTCAGGTTGGTCAAGAACGGGGAAAATGTCCTGCATGCAACCAATCTTTTGATTTGTAATTCAAAAAGCTAACAAAACTCTCAAAAAAATTACCCATAACTTTTTAAGGGTTTTTTCGGGTTTTACATCAACATGAGTGAAGAAGCAGAGACAATCTATGAGCGAGTTGCAAAACTTGAAGATGAGATTGCCCTACTAAGGAGTGAAGTAGACATCATGAAGAAGGCATTAAGAAACAAAATTGCTAGACATGAAATTTCTATGATCAAAAAGGGCAGCGACGTAGATTCAATAATTGATTAATTCCAGTCATTTTACCTTTGATTTATTCAGAATAAAAAAGAATTCTTATTGAATTCTATTTAGATAAAGTTCTGGCTCTTTTAGCTCTTTTGTATTTGGTGGATTCTCAAGAAGCATTTTCCAGGATTCTTTTCCAAATTTTTCATAGATAGCTTTTACAAAATCCAGACCCATGTTTTTTCTTACTTGATATGAGGACATGTTTGTTCCCATGAAGGTTGTAAGATAGTTTTGAAAATCTGGATCATCTTTTAGAATATTTTGTACTGCAAATTCAGCCATTCCTTCCATAACTGTAAATGCAGCATGATGTGTCTGAATTGGATTTAGCCATTTTTGATAATTTTCTAAAAGTTCTGGTAGTATCTCAGAAATTTTTGGATCAATATCTACTCGATTAAATGTCATAATATCTGGTCCTAACTGTTCTACCAGAAAGTGATCTGGATTCAAAAAGAAAAATAGATTTGCCCTCTTTGCCTGTTTGAATTCATCAGGAACTGCTTGTAGTTGTAAATACTCTGTAAGCTTATTTGCACTTTCATCATCCAATCCCTGAATTATTTTTGCCAACTCTTCATTAATTGCATTTACTTGAATTACAGCTTGTCTGTTAATCTCTTGAAGACTTTCTTGTACGGAATGCACCATCTCTTCAAGTATAGTCATCTTCAAAGCACCTAGGTATCCAGAATTTACAGAATCAAATCTAGCTTCATACGGTGAACCTTGTTTATACAAAATTATTTTTGGATAGCTGGAAAGAATGAATTTGTTAAGATAGATTTTTGGTTTTAGATAATCCCCATATGTAGTAGATAGCTGTGAGATGTATGCTTTAGTATAGGTAGAATATACCAAAAATTTTGCCGGATCTTGCTTGATAAGCTCTACAATTCTTTGGTTATCCTCATCTGCCACTGCATCAAAAAGATCATCAATGTACTGCCTAGCTTCGTCTTTTGAGAAGACTTTACTTCCTTTGAGTTTTTTGAAATCTTTGAGACCAGGAAACTCTAATTCAATGTCTGGTGATAATGCAATCCCTAAAAACTCTTCGAGTTTTTGTTTTAACTCTGGAAATAATTTTTCTGAGATGGTTTCTAGCTCTTCGAATTTTACTGAAAATGAAGAATCTTCATTAATTTTTGAATGTAATTCTGAAATTTGTTTTTCTTCATTAAGTTCAACTGAGAGTTGTCCTAGTAATGCTTCTGCGAACTCTTCTAATTCTGGCATCTCAATGAAAATCGTATGGTAACTAAATTTAACATTATCTGGTTTTGAGAATAGGTATTAATCACAGATTTGAAAGAGTAGATCCTGCTTGCATCAATTTAGCTTAAAATTTCTCAGATGTGTTAGATGCGGTAACAAACTTGTATTAGATATTCTTGAAGAAAAAAGTGAAATCAATGAAGGCTTTTTATCTTGCAATAAATGCAATCTTGTTTTTCCAATAATTAATAAAATTCCAATACTTTGGGATAATTTCTCTGATTATTTATCAACAAGGACAAAGCTTGGGGGAAAGTTCATCCTGCAATCTTCAAACAAGAAGATGAAAACTTTTGTAAAAAATTCATTATCAAAAGCTCCAAAAAAACGTGAAGATAGATTCTCTATTGAAAATAGATGGGCAAAGATCTATCAAAATAGTCAAAAATCGAAATTTTATTCAGAAATAAAAAAGATTATCCAAAACATTCCCAAATCTGAATTGTCTCTGGAATATGGGTGCTCTATTGGCACCATGACAAAAATTTTAGCTAGATACAGTACAATTGCATTTGGCACAGATAGATCATTTTCTGCAATCACTGTTGCCAAAAAAAATTCAGAAAAAAACATTGATTTTTTTGTATCTGACTTACTCAAGCATCCTTTTGGAAAACAAAAATTTGATCTGATCATGGGACTAAATGTTTTGGAACTGGTTGAGCCTCTTAACTTCCTACAGATTATTACAAAGCAAATTAAAAAAGGTCATTTGATCCTATCAGATCCTTATGATTTTGATAGAGGTTTACAATCTGTAAAAAAACCAGTGGATGCTACAAATTTGCGAAAAAAACTACAAAATCTAAAATTCTCAATTTCTAAGACGACAAAAAAACCAAGTTTCATTCCATGGGTTTTATACCTGAATCCACGAGCAACTTTACATTACAAAACTGACTTGATAATTGGGAAAAAATAGTGTAATGCCGGGGGTGGGTTTCGAACCCACGACCTCCAGATTATGAGTATTGCCTTCTATGGAGAAGCTGGCACTCTAGACCAGGCTGAGCTACCCCGGCACAAAAAAACGAGCAAATTTTGTTCAATTAAATGATTCTAAAATCCTTATTATCTAATGCGAGGTTTTTCATTTTAGGTCATGGCATCAGAAGATAATCCTGAGAAGATTTATCCTGCAGGTTACGAGCCTGCTCACGATGTCAAAAAAACTGATCCTAATATCAGAAACCAATTGCTTGATGTAATCTTCAAATCTGCACCTGAAGAAACTGTAGATACTGATCTATTTGCAGTAATGTCAAAGAGACGTTCTACAAGAAAGTTTTCTGAAAAAATTGTTGAAACAACAAAAATTGATAAGATCATAGCTGCTGCAGATACTGCACCAACTGCCGGGAATTTTCAAGGATTTGAAATATTTTATATAAAAAGTCCTGAAAAAAAACAACAGCTTGTCGAAGCATGCAACAATCAACCTTACGTTAACGCGCCTGTAGTCTTGGTATTTTGTAAAAACCCTGCTCGCGTAAAATTAGATTTTCCTGAATACACGCTCAAAAAATTTGCAATTCAGGATGCAACTTTGGCAGCTGGATATTCTCAGCTTGCTGCTCAAGCATTGGGTTTGAGCTCAATTTGGATTGGAATGCTAGATGAGAAAAAAGTCATGGAAATTATTGGCACAGATTTGATTCCATCATCTTTACTCTGTATTGGATATCCCGCAAAGAAAAAGCTTCCAAAACCACGAAGAAATCTTAAAGACCTAGTACATGTAGTTTGGTAAAATCTAATAATGTTTTGAGACTGTCTCCCAGTCTTCTTTTTCCTCTTTTACCCAAAGGAATTTTTTCTGCAAGGCAGCTGTATACAACTTCTCCCATTCAGCACCCACCTCGTCAGTCCATGACTTGAAGACACGAGGATCGATGTAGTTTCTTAGCGAGGTACCAAGATTATAGTCTCGAGTCTTCTCTGCCAAATCAATTTGTAATTTTAATTTCTCAATTCTCTCTTTTTTCTTCTCTTTTTGCTTTTCAGTCTTTGGAGTGGCATCTTTTGCCTTCTTGAGAGTGTCTTTCTTTTTTTGCAAAGAGCCTTCAAAAGTCTTAGGAATGGTTCTTTTGTGATTACACATTATTGCTGCCTGCAGATTGGCAAGCTTTGCGTGATACAGCTTTTCATTTGGTGATTTTTTCTTTATTTCCATGTGTTCCTTAAGATAATCACTAACCTTAGATGATGCTAAATATGTCCTGAAGACCTTAGCAGTCAATCCCTTAACGATGCTTGAAAAATAATCATTTACATGTCTGGAAGTAATTCCATGAAAAATATCATCTTTTGGCTTTTTATTTTCGATTAACTCTTTAAGATTTTTTTGAAACTGTATATCATGATCTTTTGCTGGGACGGTCTCTTGCCATCTCACACTGTCTTTTCCTAGAAAATCAAACTCAATTGCCTTATCAGTAATCTTGACATGTTCTTTTCTAAGAGTTGTTGCACCAACAGTATCTGCTTCATCAGGATCTTTCTCGTCTCCAACTCTCATTGCAGTTCTATAGATCAAATAGCAAGCTGTCGCAATTCTTCTTTTTTTAGGATCTTTATTTTTCATATCCTCTACCATTTTATTTTTAATCTTTTCAATTTCCTTTGAGAGCTTGACAGCTTTTTCGTACTTTGCTTTATCACGATCTTGTTTAATTCCAGCAGTATCGGCAAGCCAAACATACTTGCGCTTTTGTGTTAAATCATCCATCCAGCTGGCAAGCCACATGTAGTCTTTTTCATGAATTATCTTTCCCCATTTTCCTGGAGGAACCTTGGCTTCTTTGCCAAGATTTAGAGTAACATCTTCTGGAGAAACTCTTCTCTTCCATTTTCCTCTAAGAGGATGCTCGCCTCTTCCAATGAATATGCCTGGTGGTTCGGCCATGTAGTTTGCAACTTCTACTTCTTTTCCATCCATGATTGCTTTGCCATACTTTTCTTTCATCTGCTCTCGAAGCTCTTTTCGCTTAGTGGCAAGAGATTTTTTCTCTTCTTTTGACATCATCTCTTTGAGGTCTTTTTCCTTGTCAACTACCTTGTTTGCTTGAGAAAAATCAATATCCTCATACTTGAGACCCTTGAATTTTGAATTCAGAGTCTTTGCAAAATCTGCAGTAAAATTTTTCTGAAAAACTTTGTCTTGGGCATATGGAGTGTCTTTTTTCTTTGCCCACTGATACACCATCTCTTCTTGAAGAAGATCTAGATTGACTTTCTCCCCCTTAATCTTGATGGAAATTCCTTGAGATTCAAAGGCAGGAGGAAACAATATTCCGTTATGTTGCAGTGTTTTCCATTTCATTTCATTATTCCTTCCTGAAAATTGTAGACTTAGATAAAATCAGTACCTCTGGGTATATCAGTTTAACGTAGTTTTATGAACTAAATAGTTCCTTTTTGATATAATTCTCAAACTCGATATCGGTCTTCATCTTTTTGGCTTCCAAAAACATGGATGCATCATTTCCAACCACATATCTTGGAAGGGGCTCATCTTCTTTGATGGCCTTTACAATAGTATTAGCTACTTCTACTGCTGGAGTTCCAAGCTCTGCCATCATTTTGATTCCTGAGATGACTTTTTCTGTTAATTCCTTGTATGGAGAATTTTCAAAATTGGCTTTTTTCATATTATCAAAGATTTTGGTCTTAATTACACCTGGTTCAATTAGTATTGTTTTGATTCCATGTGGAGCCATCTCATATCTCATACATTCTGATAATCCTTCAATTGCAAATTTTGAACTAATGTAAGCAGGAGTTCCAGGAAATCCAATACGCCCTGCTACAGAGCTGACATTAACAATAATTCCTGAATTTTGTTTTCTCATAATTGGGGCTACTTTTTTTATCAATCCTAAGACTCCAAAGAAATTTGTTTCAAACTGTGATCTAAATTCTTCAATTGATGTATCTTCTACACATCCAAACAAAATGTAACCTGCATTATTTACCAAAACATCAATTCTATCAGTATCTGCAGAAATTTTTTGTATTGCAGAATCAACTGATTCTGATTTGTCAACATCTAACTCTATGACATCAATTTTTAGATTCTCCTTTTTTGCTACTTCTTGAATCTCTCCAGCTTTTTTAGTGTCTCTCATTGAGGCAAAAGTATGAAAGCCTTCTCTTGCAAGCGCAAGAGCAGTTTCAAAACCTATTCCACTTGAACTACCTGTGACCAGAGCGACTTTTTCCATAGGTGTCGTTTTATTTTGTCATATTTATTCAATGACTAGGAACATGCTTAGATCCCCATCCTCTTTCAATTAGTGTCTCTACAGTGGATGGTTTAACACATGCAGGGCTCCAAACTCTATCTTTAAAGATTAACTCGTATCCTTCCTTGCATAGCACCATGTGGGGGTCGATTCCCATCTTCATCTGGGCTTTTGGAGAAAATGAACTATCTCCTATTTTCATCTGTGACATTATTGGTACAATTCTCAAAATTCTGTCATCATTTGATAAAGGAGAACCCCTACCATCGCGATTACTCGTTAGTAAATACAAATTTCCATCAGGACCCATACTTGCATCTCGTAATCTTCCAAACTCTCCTGAAAACAGAGCAACACTAGAAATAACCTGATTATTCTGCAAATCCAAATCAATCATTCTTAGATGATTACCTCTTAATGTTGCAACGAAATATTTTCCATTCCAGTCAGAGATTTTTTCTGAATCATAAAAGCCAGCGCCAGATGGAGCCCATGTGTCACTTCCAGTGTGAATAATTGGGTTTACAAAATCAGGACTTGTTTGATCACCAACTACTTCAGGCCAGCCATAGTTTTTTCCAGCTTGTATTACATTTACTTCATCATGAGCAAAACCTCTTTCTCCTGACGGACCATGTTCTGTAGATACAAAAACTTCTGATTCGGGATGCCAATCGATTCCTTGTGGATTTCTATGACCATATGAAAAAATTGGAGAATCAGAAAATGGATTATCTTCTGGAATACTACCATCAGAATTTATTCTTAAAATTTTTCCTGCCAAAGAGTTGAGATCTTGGGATAATCCTGCATTTGATGCATCTCCAGTTGTTATGTATAACTTGCCATCAGGTCCAAACTTTAGCCTTCCACCATCGTGTATTGCAGCACCAGGAATCTTATCAACTAGAATTTTTTCATCTGATAGCTGATTGTTATTTTCTGTATATCTTACAACTTTGTTAAATGTAGAAAGAAAATCATTGTAAGAATAATAGAGGTAAAGATAATGATTCTCTTCAAAATTTGGATCTAGCTCAACGCCCAGAAGGCCTCCTTCTCCACCTCCAACATTAAGATTAGTTATAGGCGTTGGATTCAGTTTCCAATTTTCAATTACTCGTAACTCCCCACCACGTTCTGTAAAAAAGATTCTTCCATCAGGGGAAAATGCAATCGCCCATGGTACTTTCAAATTTTCAGCTACCGTCTCCACTTTTACTCCTAATTCTGGGAATTCTTGTGCTGAAGCAAATGACATGAAACCAAGTAAAAATATGCTAAAAACCACATAATACTTCATAATTTTTTCACACTAGCATTTGATTTTAAACTAGAGGTCTATCTCCTTCTGTAGGATCAATCAAATCTGTTTCTTCTCCATCATTAATTCTTTGAAGCACTTCAAGTGAAGAGATTTTGTGCAAAAATTCGTTGTTATTTCCACATCTGTAGGAAAATGTGCATCTAGGGCAGCCAGATTCATTTTTGCAAGGGCACTCTTTAACAATTAGCATACCTCTTTCTAGTGCCTTTTCAAATCTATCATAGAGTGCCTTACTAGCTCCATTTCCGCCAATTGCCCCATCATAAACGAAAATTAATCCTGATGTCCCTAGAGATATTCCGCCCAAATCTTGAGATACTCCTCCAGTGATCATGTTACTTCCCTCAATAACAACATGTTCTGTTGCATGATATCCACTAGCCTCAACATAATCTTCATCTTCTGCTTTTTGAATTTCTTTCATTGGTCTTGGTGCATGAAAAACAATTCCTTTTGTTACAAAATCATACTCTAGGGGTTTTTCCAATAATACCTTCTTTCCTTGAGTAATTTCTTGTCCTAATTCGATATTGACATAACCATAAACACTTTTTTGAACATGCAATTTGCAAAAAGCAACCTGCATTCCAAAAACCTTTCTTTTTTCATAAATAGTTTCAATACTTGGCCACTCTTCTGTAAGCGCCTTGGTGTAGTAAGGATAATCTCGTGGTATCCTCTCTAACTTTGCATGGTTTGTTTCAGGATAATCAAATTCTTTTACTCGATATCTGATTCCTGCCAGAAAATAGATTGCATCTTTATGAAGCTCTTCTAGTGCTATTGGAAGAACTCTGTCCCCAACCTTTCTTTTATCCAAAAAAATATCAATTGAGGTACCGATCCCTCTAATGCTGTAATCATTTAACAATTCTTTTACTTTCTCAAAATTTGGTACATACCTATTCTCATGTAACACGAGATTTCCCTTTTTGAGATGATTTTCAATAACTTCTGAATGCTCCTTTAGCTCATGCTTTGAGATTGGCTTGTCACAAGCCATTGCAATTACCTGGAATTCTTCTACAAAGGGATTTTTTGGGTCGATGTAGGTTTTTTCAACGTCTTCAAAATAGTCACCAGGGTGGTGCTTGTAATATTGAGAAATTGGGTCATTTCCCAAAGCCAAAAATGCGTATCCTCTCTGGCCCTTTCTTGCAGCCCTCCCTATTCTTTGCATTAGTCTATTGACAGGAATTGTCGATGATATGACTCCATCTACATCTCCAACATCAATTCCAAGCTCTAAAGTTGGAGTGCATGAGATTGCATCTAATGCATCTTCTTTGAATGCTTTTTCTACTGATTTGCGATAGTTTGCCATCAACCCTGCTCTGTGAACTTTGATGTTTACTTTTTGTTTTTTAGCTTGAATTGCAAGTAACTCTGAATTTAGATGCGAATTGCTAAAGACCATAGTCTTGTGCTTTCTATCTGTTAGTTTTTTTGTCAAGTCTACCATTAATCGACGCTGAGTTCGCAAAGATGGAAACAGCATCACAAAGTCTGTCTCACTTTTACTACCAGATCCTTTGATTAGCTTCATTTTCACTCCAAATAGTTGCTCGCAAAACTCTACTGCATTCTCAAGTGTTGCAGATGCAGCAATAAACTGCAATTTTCCTGTTAATCTCTTGAGTCGTTTAACAATATAGTGAACATTAGAGCCAAAAATCCCTGAATACACATGCGCTTCATCTACAATAAGAAATTTTGATACATTGAGCAATGAGGCAAACTTTGTTTGGTGCCACAGGTGATAGTGCAACACATCAAAATTTGTCACAATTATGTGTGGTGGATCTTCTAGGATAGTTTTTCTTTCGGCCTGCTTAGTATCCCCATCAAACACTGCAACTTTGATTCCCATAAGCTTTGCAAAAGCATGAATCTTTGGATATTGATCCCTTGAAAGAGATTTTGTCGGATAAACGAATATTGCAAAAATTTTACCAGAATTTTCTTTTTCATTTTTTATCTTCTGAATAACTGGAATGAGAAACGCTTCTGTTTTTCCAGATGCTGTCGGGGCTTCAATTACAACGTTGCTTCCATAAATTATCTCACTAATTGCTTCTTCTTGAAATTTGTAAAACTGATTGATGTTAATTTGCTCTAGATAATCAGAAATATCCTCATCCAAGCCAAAATCGCCTACTTTGGAGCCCATCTCAGGCGTGGGTTTCTTTATTGTCATGTAATGAGAGACATAGTCTTTTTTTGAGAATAATACGGATTTTGTAATTTCATCTGGTTTGTTTTTACCAATCATATTTTTGATTTCTTTTTCATCTTGTACGATTCCTTCTTGCTCTAAGCTAAGTACCATTTCCTTCTTGTCTGAAATCTTGCCTTCATCATATCTGGTCAAAAAGTCAAGATAGATTTCATCAGTATTCTTTGCAAAATCTAAAATGTCTTGAATTCCACAACCCGAACAAGAAATCACAATCTTCTTACTGAAAGTCTTTTGAACATCTAAACTTGATTTACACTTTGGGCAAGAATATTTTGGCATATTCCAATAGAAACTGGTCCCGATTTATTACTTGATAGAAACAATCAGCTGACCAGAGGGGTGCACTATGTTCTGATCGTCAGACTGTATCCCCTTCACATGGCCTGCTAGTCAACCTAAACTCATCTAATGTGCAATTTGATAAACAAAATATGGTTATCTATCCCATCATTAACTGAAGATACATGGCTAATTACACAAGTGAAGTGGCAGGAGCTCACAGGAGATTCCAAGCTGCACTAAAAAAAGCTAAATCAAGACAAGCCGTCCTTAATGCTTACTGGAAACATAAGAAAGAGCACGAAAGACTACTTGCTAAACATCTCAAAGAAGAGATGGCTCTAGTAAATAAGATCAAAGGCAAGATGGAATACAGATAACCAAATCTGTTTCATACAGTAAATGCCAAAAAGGGATAAGTTCCCTACTCTTTTTGTTTATCTTTTTGAATAATTTCATGACATTATTAAGCAACCAAAATCTACAACTGCTAAAATTGGAAAAAGTTCAATTTAACAAAATTTACAACATGAATTGCATTGAAGGAATGCAACAATTACCTCACAACAAAATAGATCTCATCATAACTGATCCTCCTTTTGCTATTGATTTTAAGGCTACAAAGGCAAATTATAATCGAACAGCCTCTAGAGTAATGAAAGGATACAACGAAATCAAGCCTGAAGATTACTATGATTTTACATTTGATTGGATGAGCCAGGCATATCGCATTCTCAAAGAATCTGGCAGCATGTATGTTTTCTCAGGTTGGAATAACCTAAAAGATATTCTCATGGCACTTGATGATACTGGATTCAAAACAATTAATCATGTAATTTGGAAATATCAATTTGGAGTTGTAACTAAAAAGAAGTTTGTCACATCCCATTATCACTGTCTTTATGTTTGTAAAAATGAAAAGAAAAGAAAGTTTTATCCTTTTTCCAGATTCAAAAAAACTTCTAAAACAAAAGAAGGTCGAAGCCTTCACTACAAAGACAAAGAAGATGTTTGGGACATTAAGCGAGAATATTGGACAGGAGATGAAAAAACTCCAACAAAACTTCCAGCTGAATTAATTGAAAAGATACTGCAATACTCCAGTAAGAAAGGAGATATAGTATTAGATCCATTTTTGGGTTCTGGACAAGTCGCAGTAGTTAGCAAATCACATAATCGTAATTATCTTGGATTTGAAATTGTCAAAGAGTATTATAATTTTGCAAAAAAACGTCTTGACAAAAATGTTTATCGAATAAAAACTAAGAAAAAAAACTAATTTATTGTTTATTTTTTTTGGATTCATCCTTTGCAGGCTGGTTAAGGTTTGCAGAAATAATTTCCTTTAACTGATCAGTTGTTTTATCTGCCGGATTTATACCAAAAGAGCGTACCATCATCTCAAGCTTCTGCCTTTCATTTTGAACAGGGCCGTTTACCTCAATGTTATGATTTGTAAAGTCCTTCATCTGGTATTCTACGTCATTTTTTGCCTTGTTGTACTCATTAACTGCCTTGCCAATCTTTTTTGCAGCTTCTGGAAGCTTGTTTGTCCCCAAAATCAAAACTAGGGCTACAAAAATTATGATAATCCATTCACTGCCGACAATGTTTAGATAGTAATCTAACACAGACTTTATTTTCTTTTTCCAAAATTAAAGTTAATGGTAGCAGGAAATTATCTTGATTTTAGCTTGTCTCGCAGAGATGCCGCAACATGCTCCAACTGCTTGTTTTCAAGGAATCTTGCAGAGCCGATTATAGTATCTAGGCTTTGAAGGGTTTTCTCTAATGCAGGCTCATCTGTAGGGTTTTCTGTTAGCCTTTTGATGTTTTCAAGCACAGAAAATGAGAGCTTGTAGCATTCTTTTTGAAACGATCTTTGATATTTTTCAGCTAATGCCATAATCACTTGCCCTCATCCTTGTCTTTGTATTTGCCCTTGATTGCCAACAAGATTATTTGTTCCTGAAAAAAGATATCCTGAAGTATGTAATTTTCCGGAATTACAGAATTTTAGGAACGATTTTTCGCAAATATGATAAAATTAAAGATTATGAAAAATTGTTCGTTTTCAATACACACACTAGACTAGATAGATTAGAAATTCTCTTTTCAAAATGAGAAAATCTATGACATCAAAAATTCTGATAGCTGAAGACAACAAGCAGATAGCAGAAGTCTACCAAAAATTACTTGAAAAGAAAGGAAACGATGTTACTGTAACTTATGATGGACAAGAATGTATTGATGCCTACAAAAGTGAGATGAAATCAGGAAAAAATATTTCTACAAATCCTTATGATGTGGTGCTAGTAGATTTTGCAATGCCAAAAAAAGACGGATTGGCTCTAGTATCCGAAATTTTAAACAAAAGATCCTCCCAGAAAATTATTTTTGCAACAGCCTATGTTGACCAGGTCAAAAAACAAATTCATAAAATTGGAAAAACTGTGATAGTCTTGAACAAGCCATTTACAAGCAAGAGTCTCTATGAAGTCATTGAAACAAAATTCACCGAGTTGGGAAATAAAAAAACAAGATCAGATGGAAGCACCGAGTGGGAAAAAATATCTGGTTCAGACGAAAATTATTGGACAGATTAAACAATATTCAGCAGTAATATCTCTGAAATTGTTCGTTCTTAACTAACATACAATCTGTTAAAGTGAATTTTCTTCAAATTCATATAATGAAGATTCTGCATATCGATGATAACAAATCGATTACTGAAGTTTTTGCAAAAGTACTTCCACTTAAAGGCCATGATTACAGCGCAGTTCATAATGGGGTTGATGGTGCAAAAGAAATTCTTACTGGTAAATATGACTTTATAATTTTAGATTTATCGATGCCACAATTTAGCGGGTTTGATGTTATCGATGAAGTAACAAACAAAGCAGGCACAGTAAGTAATATTGTCATTCTCACTGCAGTATCTATGGGCAAAAGTGAGCAAGAGCGTCTCAATTCTTTGGGAATAAAGCGAATTATTTCAAAACCTATTTCTCTAACAAAACTACTTGAAGAAATAAATCAATTCAAATCACTTGTAACTACTTGACGAAATTAGGGCATGTGATACAATAAAATCCAAATTTATTAAAAAATGAACTATGATGAGCTACAATTTAACAAAAAATAAATTTTTTCCATTAATGCCTCTAGTAATTACACTTTCAGTGACAGTGATAGTTTGGCAAGGATTTGCACTTGCAATTGGAGACGAGACACAAAAGAGATTCGACATACATACAGAACGTGTAAGTCAAAAAATTTCTGATAGAATGAATGCATATGAACAAGTTCTAGCCGGAACTAAGGGACTGTTTGCAGCATCTCAAAAAGTTGATAGAGACGAATGGAATGCTTTTGTAGATTTGCAAAATCTACAAGAAAGATTTCCCGGAATTCAAGCTTTAGGATACTCTCAACTTGTTGGAGGGAGCAAAAATCTACAGTCACATATTGATGAAATTAGATCTCAAGGATTTCCTGACTTTACAGTTCATCCTATGGGTGATAGAGAAGAATATCATTCTATTATCTATGTTAGCCCACATGATGAGAGAAACAAAAAGGCATTTGGATTGGATATGACTTTTGAGCAAAACAGACGCAATGCTATGATTGATGCAAGAGATTCAGGCGAAACATCAATCACAAACAAAATCATTCTAGTACAAGAAATTGACGATGATATTCAAAACGGATTTTTAATGATGATGCCAGTATACAAGAATGGATCTCCTACGGGAACTGTTGAAGAAAGAAGTAATAATCTTCAAGGATTCGTTTACGCCGCCTTTAGAATGAATGACTTGATGGATGGAATTCAAGACTTTGAAAATTCCCAAATTACTTTCGATATTTATGATGGACAAATAAATCAAGACAGCCTGCTTTACTCTGAATCACTAAGTAATGCTAAAGAACACGAGTATGAATATGAATTAGAAAAAGAGTCGAGCCTTTTTATTGGTGGAAAAGAGTGGAAGTTAAAATATTCCCCGCATCAGACATTTTTCAATGAATTTGAGCTGATAATCCCATACATTATTCTGGGTACAGGATTTGCATTTAGTGGGTTTTTGTTTTACACCTTCAGGTCATTTAACTCAACTCGAATAAGATTATCACGACTCACTGAAATTACTAACAGCATGTATCAAACTGAAGATAGGGTCAAAATTAACTCCGACCTAAAGAATCCCAAATACGAAATAAGCAGATTATCTAACGCCTTTGAAAAAATGCAAGCAAGAATTGCGAGCAAAAATTCCCAATTAAAACAAAATCTAAAAGAAATGGAGAGTATAAACAAAGGAAAAGAGGAATTCACCGCCATGATTTCTCATGAGCTTAAGACTCCAATTACTCCAATAATTATGTGGGCTGATATTTTAAAAGAACCAGGAATGATTGGTGAATTAAATAAAGAACAACTCGAAGCTGTAGAAAAAATTTCATCTTGTGCGGATCAGCTAAATTTCCTTGTTTCAGACATGTTTGATGCATACAAACTTGATTTAGAAAAACTAACTTTCAACAAGGAAAAATTTTCAGTTGATGATTTAATGCAAAATATTACAAAAAATTATGAAAGCATAGCTGAAAAGAGGGGCGTAAAAATTATCAACAATACTTTAGAGATTTTAACAATTACAAGTGATGAAAGAAGAATTTACCAAGTTCTAAAAAATCTAATATCAAACGCAATAGATTTTGTTCCTGAAAACACTGGAGAAGTAAAAATTGAAGCTTCTGATTCGGCTGATTGCATTGAATTTTCAGTTAAAGACAATGGAATAGGAATTTCAAAAGAAAATCAAGCCGAACTCTTTAAGAAGTTCTACCAAACAGACACCTCTCTAACCCGAGATCATGGGGGTTCTGGTTTAGGCCTTACAATATGTAAGGGAATTGTAGAGGGACTCGGCGGAAAAATTTGGGTTGAAAGTGAATTAGGAAGGGGTAGCGCATTTTACTTTACTATTCCAAAAAATCTTCAAAAAGAAAAGATAGCTTCGCAATAGATCTTAAACTCTTGTACTTCTTTGTGGTTCAAGAGTTCTTCTTTTCAATATTGATAATATGGTAACGCCAATTCCTATTATGCAGAAAACTAGGTAGGGCGCACTATTTCCTTGAAATTGTGAAATAAATCCTGCAGTAATTGGTCCAACTGCCCAACCAATTCCAAAGGTGGTCTCATACGCCCCAATTATTGATCCTGAAATCTGCTTTCTGGTTTTGCTTAGAATGATCTCTAAAGTCAGTGGGAAAAATATACTGAATCCAAATCCCATCAAAAGAAGTGCAATTGCAAACTCGACAATTGATTGAGAGGCAAATGCAATGATCAAGCCCAATGCAATAGATGATGTTGCTCCAATCAAAGTAAGACTAGTTCTCTTTGCCAACTTGCCAGTAGCAGCCAGTGTGGCCACTCTTGATATCCCAAATATGAAAAACAAAATTTCAATATCAATTCCTGACATTGATCTGTCGTTTAGAAATGCAGGAAAAATTGTAAGGATCATTCCAAAAGAAGCAGTACAATAAATTAGCATTACAATAACCTGAGGAAAATTTTTCATCTCCTTAATTGAAGAAAATGAAAATCTCTCAGAGTGAATTGTTATCTTTCTCTGAGAAACAGCTAGAGTAGAAATTATTGCAGTAGCCAAAATGTATGCAGTTATCTGGAATAGCAGTCTGTATGATACGTCAAAGTTTTCAAGAATGAGACTTCCAAGTAGAGGCCCTATCATGAATCCTGCAACAAAAAATCCAGTAAATTTTGCAATGTTGTGAACTCGTTGTTGCGGTGGACTGGCATTAGAAATAATTGATTCTGCTGGAGGCCAAAAAAATGCATGAGCAATCCCTGTCATTATTCTAAATCCCATTATTTCAGGAACTGATTGTGCAATAGAGAGAAGGTAAATTGATGCAGAGTTTATCACAACTCCTATCGATAAAAGATAGCCGTTGTTGAACCTGTCAAGCAAAATCCCGACAAACAATGGAATAAACATGTAGGGAAGAAAATTTGCAAGACCAATTACGCCAAGTTCTGCGTATGAAGCTCCAATTACATTTTTTGCAAAGACAGGAAGTATAGGACCGTGAAGTCCGTAAGAAATTCCTATGAGCAGTCCTGTTATGTTAACAAGAATCAGAGCTTTTTTCATTTGTAAGCGGCTACCATTATTGCGCCGCCCATAAGATCTTTCTCAAACTCTACCTTGGAGAATTTTTCAAGAAGCATTGACTCTAGTTTTTTGTTTTTGGGCCAGCGCTTGTAAGTTCCATACAGTGTCGCAAATTTCAATCCCAACTTACCACCTGCAGCTAAGGCAATTATCGGTAGAATAACTCTAAGATAAAACGAAACGCCAAATCTTATCAGTGGCTCATCAGGCTTGCCAAGATCAACTATCACAAATCTTCCACCTTTTTTCAAAACTCGGTGTATCTCAGAAATTGCAATTCTAAGATTAATTGCATCTCTTAGAGAATAACCACATAATGCTGCATCAAACGTTTCATCTTGAAACGGAATGTGCTCAAAAACGCCACTTGACATGTCTGGTGTTTTTTCAAAAAGAGTGCTGGTGTTTTTTAGCATTGGAACAAGAGGATCATAAAGAGTAATTGAAATATCATCATTGCACAGCTTGGAAGCTGTCTTAGACATGTTGCCAAATCCAGAACCTGCATCAAGAACCTTGTTTCCTGGAAGTACTCGACCCTTAATTCCACGGTTTCGATGTTCTACGTCTTTTCCAAGAGATATTGCAGAGTTTACCTTATCGTAAACAGGAATTATATCGCGAAGAACATCAATGACTTCGCCCCAGTAGCTTCCTAATCCCATTAATTCTCACCATATGGTCTGTAATTTGTAGTTGTATTCAAGGTAACTGTCTGAGATTAGTTGTGATTAAAATTATGATTGCTTGAATTTCTGGTCGGCTACCTGTGAGAACTTTTCAAGATCTTCTGGAGAAATTTTCTCTAATGTTTTTTTCTCGCTGGTAATTCTTGCCATCTTGATGTGCTGAACGCCTTCTTTCTTTTCTGCTTTTAGATTAATTGCAGCAACTGCAAGTGCAGCTGCATCTTCTAAACTCATATCTTGCTTGTAGGTTTTTTCTAAAAAGTCACTTACTTCTTCTGAACCTGCTCCTATTGCAACAGCAGCATATGGTACATAGGTTCCACTTGGATCTGTAACATAAACTGATTCTCCCTTTTGATCAACTCCTGCAATAATTAATGCAACGCCAAAAGGTCTTACGCCCGAGTACTGAGTATACTGATGACATTGATCAGCAAGATGTTTTGCAACTGTCTCCACTTCAACAGGCTCATCATAAGTCATCTTGTTTCCTTGTGAGAAGAATCTAGCATTATCTACCTGAACGCGAGCATCAGGGATGTATCCTGCAGCTGCTACTCCAATGTGGGTATCGACTTGAAAGATTTTTTGAGTAATATTTGATGTCTGTAAAGCACGTGGTTTTTCTTCAACAGCCATAACAACTCCTTGGTTTGTTTTGATCCCGATTGCAAGAGTTCCTCGCTTTACGGTCTCAATGGCATATTCGACTTGATAAATTCTGCCATCTGGAGAATACATAGTCGGCGTCATATCGTAACCGCGTGATGCCATCATGTCAAGACGAGTTCCTTCTCTGTCAATTTAAGGGTAATTGTTTTGCAAAAAAACAGTTTTGAATATGTAATGAAATTGGAATAGATCTGGAAATAGTCTTTTATTCGAAATTTACGACTAGGTATTAGAAAGCATGACTACAAACCAGCTACTAGAATTCAAACAACTGATCAAAGAAAAGCCCGAGTCTGAAAACCACAAAATTGACAAGCATACAAGAAAACTGCTCTTGTATCTATTTACCAGTACTCGAGGAGGCTATACCAGACTTAGAATTATCATGCTTTTACTCAAGCAACCATACAACACTCATCAGATGGCCCAAGCACTTGACTTGGATTACAAAGCAGTTCAGCATCACATGAAGGTTTTAGAAAAAAACAACCTAGTCAATAGAATTGGAGAAAAATACGGTGCAATCTTCCATCTTTCTACATTCTTAGAAATTAACATTCGAGCATTAGATGAGGCAATCGAAAAACTAGATCGTAAAATGAATTCAAAAAAGGTTTATCTGTAAAATTTTTAGTGAAATTCGAGGAAACTTACATATAATCTGGATAACCTGAAATCGATCATCTTGGTAAAGGCCGATCCATTTGAAAATGCGACTAAACAGGTCAATGATGCCTGTGACATTTTAGGAATTAAGGACAAAGGATTAAGAGATTATCTTGCAATCCCAAACAGACTAGTCCGTGTAAAAATTCCCGTAAAAATGGATAATGGCAAGATTAGAGTTTTCATTGGATTTAGAAGTCAGCACAATAACGACCGAGGTCCATACAAAGGTGGTATCCGATACTTTAACCCGGAAGGTGGTGTAAAGTATATGGAGCGAGAAGTCATGGCACTATCTTCTTGGATGACCTGGAAGTGTGCAGTAGTTGATGTACCACTGGGAGGAGGCAAGGGTGGAATCTATGTTAATCCAAAAACAGAAAAGCTTAGCGATGGCGAACTTGAAAGACTAACTAGAAGATTTGCATTTATGATTTCAGAAGTTATTGGTCCAGAAAAAGACGTTCCAGCTCCAGACGTTTACACAACTGGACGAGAGATGACACAAATCATGGATACATTTAGCAAAGTTACTGGAAATAGATACCAACCTGGCGTTATTACAGGAAAACCAATTCCAATGGGCGGTTCTCTTGCAAGAAATGTTGCAACTGGTTTAGGAACTGCTTACTGTGTAAGAGAAGCTGCAAAACTTTTGAAAATTAAACTTAAAGGAGCCAAAGTAGTTTTACAAGGATTCGGAAACGCATCAACATTTGCAGGAGAATACCTTGAGAAGATGGGTTCACAAGTTATCGCCGCAAGTGATTCTAAGGGCTCAATCTTAAATCCAAAAGGAATGAGCATGAAGAAGCTTATTGACTGGAAAAACAATAGAGGAACAGTTGTAGGATTCCCAGGCAGTAAGAAGATATCAACAGAACAACTTCTTACAACAAAATGTGATATTCTTATTCCAGGTGCATTAGAAAACCAAATCACTGCAAGCATTGCTAAGAAGATTCAAACAAAGATTATTGCAGAAGCTGCAAACGGACCTACTTTGCCAGAAGCAGATCCAATTCTTCACAAGAAGAAAGTTATGATTATCCCAGATATACTATGTAACTCTGGCGGTGTTTGTATTTCATACCTAGAATGGGTACAAAATAACATGGGTTACTATTGGGAGTTTGATGAAGTTGCAAGAAAGATGGAGTCAAACATCGTACGTGGATTAAAAGACACATACAACCTGTCAAAGAAGCACAAGGTTGACATGAGACGAGGAGCAATGGTTCTGGCTGTTAGCAGAGTTGTTGATGCCTTTAATCAAAAAGGCATCTGGCCTTAGATTTTTACACCAAATAAGATTCGTAGCAAACAAGCTGTTCGATGAATCGTATTTTTCCTTTTGTTATTGAAACAAGCTTTTTCTTAAAGGAAAGATCAACTTTCGTTCTTCTTTGCAGCTGAGAAATTATTTTTCCTGTAAGATACTTGCCCTTTCTGTCTCCATCTAACAGCATTATTACATTTTGATACTGTGCAACTGAATCTGCAAATTTTACAACTCCTCCAAATTTATGAAACTCTAAAACCGTTCCAGAGTATCCAATCTTTTTCAATGCAGCAGAGTCTCGCTTGCCTTCAACAATAACAACACTGTCTGTTTGAAGGTTTAATGCAGAAATGAAATTTCTAATATCTTCGATCTCTTGTGCTGAAGTCTGCACACTGTATATTGTAACTTGACATATTAAGAAGTTTAGAAAAGACAAGAAAAATGACAAACGTTCTAGCCATACAAAATACCCAAACTGAAGGTTCTGGTCTGCTTGGAAGGCTACTTGCATCTGATGGGTTCAACATCAAATACATTGATGCTAAACACGAAAACATTCCTGAAGACAATTTTTCATTTCTCATAATTTTTGGTGCGCCTGAAAGCGCCAATGATGAACTTCCGTATCTAATCGAGGAACAAAAATTAATACAAAGATTTGTCAAAGAACAAAAACCTGTTTTAGGAATTTGTTTAGGGTCACAATTAATTGCAAAATCTTTTGGTGCAAAAGTTTATCCCGGACCAAAAAAAGAAATCGGTTTTTATCATGATTTGTATGTTGATGATAACTCTAAATTATTTTCAGGATTTGAAAGCCCATTTACTGTTTTTCATTGGCATGGGGATACATTTGATCTTCCACAAGGAGCAAAGCGCTTAGTACACTCTAATGATTATCAGAATCAAGCATTCCAGTATGAAAGTGCGGTTGGTTTGCAGTTTCACATGGAAGTAGATGAGCCAATGGTAAACTTGTGGTTAGATAACACTGTAGAATATCTTGAAAAAATTCCTTACATTGACGCTGATAAAATCAGACAAGATATTGCTCAAAACATTACAACAGTTAATGAAAATTTGAAGAAATTTTATAATAATTTCAAATCAACATTCCAGCTCTGACCAAAGTTTAATATACTGAATTTAATTTTCTTCGATCGACTTATGGCTTCTGTGAAAAAAATCTTTGATGAGACAATAAAAACAGATCATAAGGTCATCACAGAAGAGCTATCAAAATCAATTCTCAAAAGTTATGGTGTTAAAGTTCCACCCTATGCACTTGTAACATCAGCTGATGAAGCAGCAAAACAAGCAAAAAAGATTGGTTTTCCACTTGTAATGAAAGTAGTTTCTCCACAAATCTTACACAAGACAGATGTTGGTGGAGTTAAAGTTGGATTAGATAATGTCAATGATGTAAAAAAGACATTCAATGACATGTATGGCCGTCTTTCAAAAAAGAAAGGAGTTGAAGTTAAAGGAATTCTTCTTGAAAAGATGGTTCCAAAGGGCGTTGAACTAATTGTAGGTATTCAAAACGATTCTCAATTTGGTCCGGTAATTATGGCAGGACTAGGTGGAATCATGACTGAAGTCATGAAAGACGTTGCATTTAGAATGCTTCCAATTACAACTTCTGATGCAAAATCAATGTTAAACGAACTAAAAGGCTCAAAACTTCTCAAGGGTTTCAGAGGAAGTGAACCAATTGATCTTAACATGGCTGCAAAAATGTTAGTAGATATTGGAAAATTAGGAGTAGAAAATGCCGATTACATTAACAGCATTGACTTTAACCCCGTTGTAGTTTATCCAAAATCTCATTTTGTTGTTGATGCAAAAATTATCTTAAACAAGGAAATAAAGAAAAATTCCATCTCAAAAGCAAAACCAAACAAAGACAACATGGAGACATTCTTTACTCCAAAATCTGTTGCACTAGTTGGTGCCTCATCAAGTAAAGGAAAGATTGGAAATTCTATCTTAGATAGTCTAGTAAATTATGATTTCAAAGGAAAAGTTTACCCTATTAATCCAAAGGCGGACAAAATATTTGGACAAAAATGCTATCCTTCAGTTTCAGCAATTCCAGGAAAAGTTGATCTTGTTGTAGTTTCAGTTGATTTGTCTATGACTCCTCCTGTCTTAGAAGATTGTGCAAAGAAAGGAGTTCACAGTGTTGTAATTGTTTCAGGTGGAGGAAAAGAACTTGGTGGAGAAAGAGCAGCATATGAAGCTGAAGTTGCAAGATTATCTAAAAAACACAAAATCAGAATTATTGGTCCTAACTGTATTGGAATGTTTAATGCTGCAAATCGTCTTGATTGTGCATTCCAAGGACAAGAAAGAATGGTACGTTCACAATTAGGCCCTGTTGCATTCTTCTCACAAAGTGGCACAATGGGAATTAGTATGTTAGAAAGTGCTGATGCATTTGGTTTATCCAAGATGATTAGTTTTGGAAATCGTTCTGATGTTGATGAGGCAGACATGATATGGTATGCTGCAAATGATCCTCAAACAAAAGTAATCGGATTATACGTTGAAGGCTTTGGTGATGGAAGAAAATTCATCAATACTGCAAAACGTGTTATGAAAGAAACAAAGAAACCAATTGTTATTTGGAAGAGTGGAAGAACTGCTGCAGGTGCAAAACAAGCAGCATCACATACAGGTTCTCTTGGTGGCTCAAATGCAATCATTATGGGTGCATTCAAACAAGCAGGAATTATTTCAGTTGACAGTTATCAACAACTAGCAGGAGTCTTCAAGGCACTAGCATGGCAACCTCCTGCAAAGGGTAATCGTGTTGCAATGACAAGTAATGGTGCTGGCCCAATGATAGGTGGAATTGATCAATTAGAAAGAAATGGTCTTACGATAGGAAAACTTTCTCCAAACCTTCTCAAGAAAATGAAGGCACGTTTTCCACCTGCTGTTCCTATTCACAATGGCAATCCAGCAGATGTGGGTGGCGGTGCAACTGCGGATGATTATCGATTTGTCATTCAATAATTCATGGATGAAAAAAATATTGACATTGCAATGCCATGGTTTGTCTTCCAAGATGATCCACTTGAAGAAACAATTGTTGATTATCTAGCTGATTTCAAAAAGAAATCAAAGAAACCACTGTTAGTTGGTTGCAATGGTGGTCCCTACACTGAAAAAATGATAAAATTAGTTGAGAAACACAAAGTTCCAGTTTACCAAGACCTCAGAACTTGGGTTGAAGCTGCATCTGCATTAGTTCAGTTAGGTAGAATAAGTGGAAAATAAACTATTTTCATTTTTCATAGTTACATCTTTAAGTCAGAATTTTTCTTTATCCGATCATGTCTTTAGTTACCACATCAACTTCTGATGGTATTTGTACGGTCAAAATCAACAGACCTGACAAACTCAACGCAATGAACATTGATGTTGCACACGAGCTGGTAAAGACCTTTGAAGATTTAGGAAGAAAAGATGATGTCAAAGTTATCATCCTAACTGGAGAAGGTGAAAAAGCATTCTCTGCAGGAGCTGACATTGAATACATGTCAAAAATTTCTGCAGATGAATCAGTCGAGTATGCAAAACTTGGTCAGCTTGTTACTAACACTATTGAATTGGTTAAGCAACCAACAATTGCAGCAGTTAATGGATTTGCATTAGGCGGTGGTTGTGAGCTTGCAATGTCTTGTGATATTAGAATTGCAGCTGACACTGCAAGATTGGGACAACCAGAAGTTACAATTGGAATTCCACCCGGATGGGGAGGAACACAACGATTGATGAGAATAGTAGGAATTGCAAAGGCAAAAGAACTTGTCTACTCAGGTAGAATGGTAAAAGCAGACGAAGCAAAAGAGATTGGTCTTGTAAACCATGTTTATCCATTAGCATCACTAATGGAAGAAGCAACAAAGCTTGCACAATCAATTGCAGCACAATCTACAATGGGCGTACAAATGTCCAAAGTTGCAATCAACAAAGGACGTAATGCAGATCTTGATACCGGTCTTAACATTGAATTGCTTGCATGGAGAAACTGCTTCACACATCCAGATCGTGAAGAAAGAATGACTGCATTTGTCAACAAGTCAAAAAAATAAGCTCTTCCTAACTTTCTTCTTATTTTATTGAATTACTAGTTGATTTAGTGGGAAAAGCTTATTATAATTTGGAACGGCATTTTGACGCATGGCAACTGAACAGACAGAAAAGATCATTACTGTTACTCCAAAAGCTGCCGAAAAAATTCAAGAGTTTATGAAAGAAGAAGCTGAAAAACCAGAATTCCTTAGAGTTTACGTTCAAGGTGGCGGATGCTCGGGCCTTTCATATGGAATGGGTTTTGAAAAGCAAGCTGAAGAGGACGATATTGTCTTAGAAGAAAGCGGAGTAAAAATGCTTGTTGACAGCTACAGTATTGATCATCTCAAAGGAGCAAACGTTGACTATATTGAGAGCCTAATGGGTTCTGGATTCAAGATCAACAATCCAAATGTTACCAAGAGTTGTTCATGTGGTCACTCATTTAGTACTGAATAACCACAACAACACCTATTTTTCAAATTTTTAGTCATGAATACAAATTATTTCGAAAACCACATATATCGAGGCATCAGAGATACCCTCGTTGATTATTAAGGAGATGATAATGTATTGCCTCAATCAGGAATTGTCAAATATCATGTTAAACTTTCCTATGAAGTTGATGGACTCGTTGAAAGAGCAGATATAATCGGAGCCATTTTTGGACAGACGGAAGGACTGTTAGGCCCAGAGATGAATCTGAATGAACTGCAACGAGTTTCTAAAGTAGGTCGCATTGAAGTCAGCGCAAAAAATACTGCCAACACCACATCTGGTGAAGCATTAATTCCAATGAGTACTGATATTGATACTTGTGCATTAATTGCAGCGGGAATTGAAAGCATTGACAAAGTTGGTCCATTTGACTGTAAATTTACCCTGGAAGCAATTGATGATGTACGTGCTGCAAAGAAAGACGACATTGTAAAACGTGCAAAAGAAATCAAGCAAAAATGGGCAACTAAAACTGTAAGTGAAGGAGAAAGTATGCTAAATGATGT
>JABAOE010006305.1_pt1 | contig 40946 bp, 41 predicted proteins | sample 7062141 | NCBI WGS metagenome assembly JABAOE01 (sample SAMN14538627, study PRJNA623070) | marine sediment metagenome | biome: marine biome [ENVO:00000428]; feature: marine pelagic biome [ENVO:01000023]; material: deep marine sediment [ENVO:00002113] | place: India: Gulf of Khambhat ...
ACGCTTGGGCCCGGCCAGGCTCGGCTTAACCATACCGAGGTCAAGCTCGAGCACAGCGGTATATTCAGGATCAGCCATGCCGTCGTAACGCCACAACCCTTGCTCCTTGGCATAAGCTTCTACCAACTCGATCGTTTCATCATCGCGCCCGGAAAGACGCAGGTAGTCGAGCGTGACCTCGTCGATCGGGAACCAGCCGCAGGTCGCACCGTACTCCGGAGCCATGTTGGCGATTGTGGCACGGTCGGCCAGCGGCAGCTTCGCCAAACCATCGCCAAAGAATTCGACAAACTTCCCGACAACGCCATGAGCGCGCAGTTGCTGGGTCACCGTCAGAACCAGGTCGGTCGCCGTCACCCCTTCCTGAAGCTTACCGGTCATACGGAAGCCAATGACCTCCGGGATAATCATCGATACCGGCTGGCCAAGCATGGCTGCCTCGGCTTCGATGCCGCCAACGCCCCAACCCAGCACGGCCAGGCCGTTGATCATAGTCGTGTGGCTGTCTGTGCCGACCAACGTGTCAGGGTAGGCGGTTTTCTTGCCGTCGCCAGCCGATGTCCAGACTGTTCGCGCCAGGTATTCGAGGTTGACCTGATGACAGATACCGGTCCCCGGCGGCACAACACGGAAATTATCAAACGCCAGCTGACCCCAGCGCAGAAAAGCATAGCGCTCACGGTTGCGCTCCATCTCCTTGTCGACATTGTAGGCGAAGGCTTCCGGCATGGCATACTTGTCGACCATGACCGAGTGGTCGATAACCAGGTCAACAGGGATTTGCGGATTGATCTTTTGCGGATCGCCACCGGCACGGGAAACTGCGTCACGCATGGCAGCCAGGTCGACGACGGCCGGGACGCCGGTGAAATCCTGCATCAGGACCCTGGCCGGGCGGAAAGCGATCTCATGATCGGAACCATGTTTTTCCAGCCAACCTGTCACAGCATTGATATCCTCCGCCGTGACCGAGTCGCCATCCTCATTACGCAACAGGTTTTCCAGCAGCACCTTAAGCGTCAAAGGCAAGCGGTTGACGTCACTGTACTGACGGGCATATTCAGCAATACTGAAGTATTCGTAGACGGATCCGCAGACCTCCAGGTTTTTTCTTGTCTTGAAACTGTTCAGGCTATCTTTACTCATGAGCATTCTCTCTTTCTGTGCTTTCAGTCACTGGCGAAAAGTACAGCAAACAGTTTACCATAAACTCTCAGAATCACTACACTACATAGAAGCCTTAAGATCGACTCTCTCGGTCTTGCTTTTGCTGTTTTCATCTGTTAGCTTAAAGCATTAATTTGCAATTTCCCCCCGGTGGAGGGAGTTTATGACAGAGTGGATGAACAGCGAGATTCTCGGCATCACCGTTGGCCGTTACCTGACAGCCTTCGGTATCATTCTCATTGCCTTCATTGCCAAGAAGATCTTCGGCTTTTTTTATAAAAAAGCAGTCCTGCCCCTGGCCCAGAAAACCAAGCGAGAGCTCGACGATCGTTTCCTGGCATGCCTGCAAAAACCAGCTGAATTCCTGATTTTCCTCATCGGCTTGTTTGTCGCCATTGAAGTCCTGCGGCTTCCCGTTGAACCTTACGATCTAAAAAAACTCGCAACCGCCATTCTCAAAGCCCTGGTCATCCTGGATGTGGCCTGGTTGCTGTTTAACCTGGTCGACATGGTTGACCACTACCTGAACAAGTGGGCTGCGCGCACCGAATCCACACTGGACGATCACCTGGCGCCGCTGGTTCGCAAAAGCCTGCGCATCTTTATCGTAATCATGGCCGCACTGATGGCCATACAAACCTTTGGCTACCCGGTTACAGGGGTACTGGCCTCACTCGGGATCGGTGGCCTGGCCTTCGCGCTCGCGGCAAAAGACACGGTCTCCAACATTTTTGGCTCTTTGATGATCATCTTTGACCGGCCTTTTCACATCGGCGACTGGATCAAGGCCGGTGACATGGAAGGAACCGTCGAAGAGATCGGCTTCCGATCGACGAAGATCCGCACCTTCGCCAAAACCTTGATTTCAGTTCCGAACAACGTCATTGCCAACATGGCCCTGGACAATTTCAGCCGCATGCCGAAACGCCGCATCCGTCTCAACGTTGGCGTCACTTACGATTCCAGCCCGGCACAGATGCGCGACGCTGTCAGCCGAATCAGAGAGATGCTGAAAAACCATCCGGCTATCGACCAGGAATTCTTCCTCGTTAACTTTACTGACTTCGGCGCATCATCGCTGGACATCATGGTCTACTGCTTTACCACCACGACCGTGTGGGGAGAATATCTCGATGCCCGCGAGGATGTTTGCCTCAAAATCATGGATATTGTCGAAGAACTGGGCCTGGAGATCGCCTTCCCGAGCACCACGGTGTACCTGAGGAAGGATGACCAGGAGATCTCTGAAGCGATTCCGGAAAAGATGTGATTAAGCAGTCGTTTACAGCTTTGATCTACCCTAGAGGAGGAAGATAATGCGCAGATGGATCTTGTTGATAGTGTCCGCCGCCTTATTCAGCGGTTGTGCCCCGTGGATCGGCATGCACAACATCGAACTCGGGATGTCCAAACCTGAAGTCCTGCAACAGATGGGCAAACCGAACAACTCTTCCGGCAGCGGCAGCGAGGAATATCTCTGGTATATCCCGGTCAACCGCTTCTGGGAGCGCTACTACGTCCACCTGGTCAATGGCAAGGTGGAAGCCTATGGTCAATTGGGGAAACAGGAAGCAGCCGCACAGTAACAGACCCACCGTGTTAACACAGCTGGCAACGGGAACAATCCCGTTCTGTATAAAGGCCCGTAAAGGGCCTTTATGCTGTTCAGGCTAAATTGCCGAAGCCCTGCCTGTATGTTATTTTTCTTTACTGAATGCTTCAGCCAAGGGAGGAGCCAATGTCAGAACAGGTCTACTTTGTCGATGTGCGGGCCGGTATGCGTGAAAACCTGCACACCAAGCTGGAACGATTGACAACAGCAGCCGGCCTATCGGATGTCATCACCAGCGGCGACCTCGTTGCCGTCAAAATGCACTTTGGTGAAAAGGGTGGGCATGCCTATATCCGCCCAACGTTCGTCCGCCGCATCGTCGATCAGGTCAAGGCTGCCGGAGGGAAGCCTTTTCTCACCGACTCGAGCACGCTTTACCCGGGCGAGCGCAAAGAGGCCGTTTCCGCCTTGACATGCGCCGTTGAAAACGGCTTTGCCTATGCCGTTGTCAACGCCCCGCTGATCATGAGTGACGGACTGCGTGGCCACTCATCGCGTCGCGTCAGCGTCAGCGGTGAGCTTTTAAAAGATGTAGACATAGGGCTTGAGATCCTGGAAGCGGATGCGATGATTGTCCTCTCTCACTTCAAATGTCACGAGCTGACCGGCTTCGGCGGGGCCATCAAGAACCTCGCCATGGGCTGTTCAAGCCGCGAAGGCAAACTCGAGCAACACTCCACGGTTGCCCCCACGGTTGCGGAAAAGCACTGCACCACCTGCGGCGCCTGCCTGAAAGCCTGTGCCCACGACGCTATCGACCTGAGCAGCGGTAAAGCTGTCATTGATGCCGCTCGCTGCACGGGCTGCGGTCGCTGTATTACGATCTGCGAGCCTCAGGCCATTCGCATCAACNNTCAACTGGAACGAAGAGTCGGAACAGGTCATGAAAAAGATGGCGGAATACTCCTTGGGCGCCACTGCCGGTAAAAAGGGCAAGGTCCTGTACGTCAACTTTATTACCCAGGTTTCACCGGCCTGTGACTGCTACGGCCACTCCGACGCACCGATCGTCCCTGACATAGGCATCCTTGCCGGCACGAACCCCGTGGCTCTCGACCAGGCCTGCGCCGACCTGGTCAACCGGGCCCAGGGCCTGCCTGACACCGCCATGCAATCAGGCCACGAACCCGGTTGCGACAAGTTCCGGGGCGTGCATCCGCACATCAACTGGGAGGTACAGCTGCAGCACGGCGAAACGGTCGGACTCGGCAAGCGCGAATATGAGCTCGTCAAGCTTGAGCCCAGGCATGACAAATGGTGAGCTCTGACAAGAAATCCGATACCGGCATACAAAATTTAAGAGGAATGTGAGCAGCCGCATGTATATTGGCCGCATGTATTTGAAATTATTTCGACCTCTGATTGCCTCGATCACCACCCTGCTCCTTTACAGCAGCCCTGTGCTGGCGGATGCGGATAAGATCGTCAGCTTCAATCTGACACTGGCCGGATACAGCATCGGCATGTCGTTCGACGATGCCTCAGCCATCAGGCCCATGCAATACACGCAGAATACGAGTACCAGATTCCAAACGGCAGAAGCCAAATCTTTCAATGCATTGATCGACCATGTTTATGTCGATGACATTGAGATGAACCTGTTGCTTTGGTTCAAAAATGACAGGCTGGCCAAAATCATTGCACGGTTCTCACCGGATAGAACCAAAGAAGTGGCAACACTGTTTCATCAGGCTTTAGGTGCAGGGGAAGATAAAACCAGGACCCTTCTAGATGCGCAAGGGCAGGAAATTCGGCAGACAGTTTATCTGTGGGACTATCCTGCGGCCAGGGTACATCTGGTAAAGAACTCTGACAACAAAGCCTACGCAACGGCTGCGCTCGTGGCAAAAACTGGCGCTATAGAAGACTTTTCTGAAGAGGACTAGACAGGAGCTGCGATCCGGGACTTTACCCTGCAACTAGCAGCACCCGCCCGCTAATCATCCACCGGCCTGCCCTTGAGAGTTGTCAGCAACGCCTCCAACCTTGCCTTGCCCGCATCTCCACGGAATCCAGCCATAGGTATTAAGCTAGCGGACCCGCCGTTGCTGATCAGGCCAACAGCACGAAAGCGCACCATGAACACCAACACCAGGGCCAGGGTCATGACAATAGAGCCTGTCCAGACCACCGGCTCGCCGGGGTCTTTTGACAGCTGGAAGCCGCAGGTCCAGAAACCGGAAGGATCGCGACTGTAGGCCGTCTGGTAAATCGCGACACCGCGATGCACCAGCGGCTGGTTAACCTCGATGATGCCCTGGCGAACAACCTGGCCGCGCTCCAAGACCGAAACCTCGCTGCGCAGCTGCTTGAGAATCGGGTCCCGAAAAGCCGTTGGCTTGATCACGACGCCGGGGTTGATACTGTTCGGGTAGGTCCGTTTGCCACTCAGGCTGTGGTACTCACCGATAAAAAGTCCATCCCGCACGATCCCGAGGACCAGATGCTGTTCCTCAGGATAAAAGCGGAGGACCTGCACACTCAGTTCAGGCGAGATAGCCACCGTTTCACCTTCCTGGGTGGTGTATTCCTGCAACTGCTTGCGGCTCTCTTGATCGTAGGTGGCAAAGCGCAGTTCAATCGGGTAATATTGTGGCTCGAAATGATCGAGGCGTAAGGTAAAACCCAGAGGACGTTCACTTTGGGCATCCCAGTCGAAATACTGATCACTCTGGTGGGTGACATAAATATTCAGGGTGCCGACAAAACCAAGCTCGGCGGCCAGGGCGCCAAACATCACGGCCAGGATCGACAGGTGCAACACCGGCAGCGACCAGCGCCCCCACAAACCTTTTCGACCAAGAACCTTGTCGCCGGTACGACAGGTACGATAGCCGCACTGCCGCAATCGAGCTTCCAGCTGGTCGACAGACAGCCCTGGCAGATCATGCCCCTGCTGCCCGGAGCTCGCGTTTTCGAGCACGCCCAGAAGACGGTTTTTTTCACCGGCGACCCGGCTCCAGGTGCGCCAGGTACAGGCCGCCAGGTTTAAGGCCAGCATGCTGAGCAGCAGACGGAACCAGATTGACTGGAAATAGAGCTCGAACCTCTGTATTGTCCCCTGTTCGACCGGCCACAGGGTTCCGCCGACGGCAATCAGGGAAAGCCCCAGCAACAGAGCCAGGGTCAGCTTAACAGAGCTGAAAAAATCAAGAACAGGTTTCATATCGCATCGACTCGCAGAAGTTTGCGCATACTATCACTACTCGCAGGGCAACAGCAATGTTCAGCAAGAGCAGATCAATTTTGGAGGATATATCATGATGGAGATAACATTTCCAGGAGGAGTCCGGGTCAACGCCCAACACAAAGGTTTTGAAATTGTCACCGACCAACCGGAGAAAAACGGCGGTGAAAATTCCGCACCGTCACCGTTCGACCTGTTCCTGGTCTCTCTCGGCACCTGTGCCGGTTTTTTCGCCCTGCGTTTTTGCCAGCAGCGAGACCTGCCCACAGCAGGGATGCGGCTCGCTTTGGCGGCCGAACATAACTCCGAGACCAAACGGCTTGATCGTGTCGAGATCACCTTGCACCTTCCCGATGGCTTCCCGGCAAAATATCGCACCGCCATCATACGCGCAACCGACCAGTGTGCAGTCAAAAAAGCCCTGGTTGATCCGCCCGAAATCGAGCTCATCACGATTTAGAGTGGCGGCACATTTTCCGGGGGCGGGACTTCTCGCAAATCGATTTCAACCGCCAGGTTTTCGAGCAGCATGTCGACGTCAGGGACCCGGCTCGGGGAACAGGCGATTTCCACCAATGCCGCCCGGTTATCAAGCGTACGGGCAAAAGCAAGGCCATCGTAGCTTTCCAGGATAAACCGCAAGTAACCGATTTCGCCGCGCGGCAACTGGAAGTAGCGTTTCATAAAAACTTCCGGGACCATCTCTCCCCCTGCCCGTCAGGGCAATTTCAGGGCCGTATCGAGGATATAGCGGGCGATACTGCGCTTGGGCGGCAGGCGCGGCAGATCGTCAACAGCGAACCACCGGGCATCATCCAGTTCTGCTTCATCGACCTGGATATCGCCACTCACATAGTCGGCCACAAAACCAACCATCACTTGGCTCGGGAAGGGCCAGCACTGGCTGCCCACATAGCGGACGTTGTTTGCAACGACTCCTGTTTCTTCGGCAATTTCACGCACCGCCGTTTCCTCCAGCGACTCGCCGAACTCCTGGAAGCCAGCGACCAAGCTGTAGCGATTTGGAGCCCAATTCGGCTTGCGGGTCAATAGCACCTCGCGACCTCGCCTTACCAGCACAATGGCGCAGGGGTGAATGGCCGGGAAGGCATGCGTCTGGCAGGTCGGGCAGTTTCTCCCCCACTCTGCGGCAAGCCATTCGGTCGGCTGTCCACAGCGGCCGCAGAAGTTGCTGCGTTCGCGCCAATGCAGGACCATTCGCGCCAGCCCTCCCAACGACAGCAGGTCGATGGAAAGTCCTGGCCTTTCCTCGACAAGGCTTATGGCGACCAACTCAGCAGCGGCAGTCTGGTCGGGTCCAAATTCCACAATCCGACAGGGTTGACCTTGCCACTGCCCCAAATACAGTGAGTTGTCACCCCATTCTCCATACGGCAAGGCCAAGCCTGGTTCGTCATCCACAACCATCAGTGCGCTGTCGCGCAGCAATAAGCCATAACCGTCACCACCCGGGTCGGCAGTCGGCCCCTGCAAAACGAATCCGCCATTAAGGCTGGCGCGATTAAAGGGCAAATGCATCGGCGACGCGTAACTTTCCGGAAGACTTCTCACCAGGCGTTCTCCTTGCACAATTTGCTGTAATGCATCAAGGCCAGTTGAGTTTTGCTATCAAGTATCTCAGCCCTCGTGATTTTTTGCAGTGCGTCATCCAGCGCCATGGGGCAGAGCTCAATAAACTCATCAGGCTCCAGTTGCTGTTCGACAGCAACCAGGTCCTTGGCAAGGTAAAGGTAAATCAGCTCGTCACAAAAACCGACCGTACTCCAGAAACAACCCAGGGCTTCCATTTGTGCGGTTTCATATCCGGCTTCTTCTGCCAATTCACGGGCAGCACATTCTTCCGCTGTCTCACCGTGCTCCAGGCGTCCGGCCGGAATTTCATAAATCATCTCACCCATGCTCGGACGAAACTGGCGGATCAAAAGCACCCGCCCATCGGGCAGAACCGGCAGCACGGCGGCACCGCCAGGGTGACGGATAATCTCGAAATCAGATTGTCTGCCATTCGGCATTTCGTGAACTTCTACCCCGACGTCCAGAACGCGCCCGGCATAAACCGTGTCACGGGATATCCTCTTTGTCATCGATGGTTCTTTCTTAATATGGCCAAGTATGGGCTGTCGAAGTGCACAAGCGCACAAAAAAAGCTACAATAAGATCATGCCAGAAAACATCTTAACACGGCAACCGGACCGCTTGCTTGCCATCGGCGACATTCACGGCTGTCTCGAACAGTTAACGGCCCTGATGGAACAGGTGAAACCGAACCTTGACGACCAAGTCGTCTTTCTTGGCGACTATGTCGATCGCGGCCCAGCAAGTGCCGCTGTCATCGAGTTCCTGATCGATTTCGGCAAAGCTTTTCCGGATACGGTGTTTCTGCGTGGCAATCACGAGCAAATGTTTCTGGATTACCTTGCCGGCAAAGACCCGTCACCGTTTCTCTTCAATGGCGGTCTGAACACATTGCGCAGCTACGAAACTGACCGAAAATGGCCTATTCCTGAAGCACACAGGACATTCTTCGATCAACTGCAATATTCCTTATCGACGGATCAGCATGTGTTTGTACATGCCGGGTTGCGACCGGGAATTTCCTTAGCGGATCAGGATGCTCTGGACCTGCTCTGGATACGCAAAGACTTTATCGACTCTGAATACGATTGGGGCAAGACCATAGTTTTTGGCCACACACCACTTCAGGAGCCTTTCTTTGGCAAGCACAGAATCGGTCTGGACACAGGTTGCGTTTATGGCCGGCAGCTGACATGTTGCGATGTAAAATCGGGGCGGATATGGCAAAGCTAGCGTGACTACTCAGCTTCTGTCCGCCAGCGGCGCAACAGGTCGCCAGCCCTGGTTTGCTCCGGCAACGCCATGGTTACAACGGCATTCGGCTGCACCATAGCCAACACCTCTCCCGATTTGTCGAACGCCTGAGTAAAGACCATTTCCTCCAGCCGCATGCCTGGGCCTATGATTTCCAGGGCGTCACCGGCCTGGAAGCGGTTACGACCTTCAACCACCCAGGACCCTCCCGGCACCTGTTCTTTGACAATGCCGACGAAGTCGCAGTCCCGGCGGTAAGAACTGTCCTCGGCGTGAATGAATGCGTCGTCCTGATCGAACAGAAACCCGGTACCATAAGGCCTGTGACTGACAGCTTCCAGCTCCTTGCGCCACAGGGGGTCAACCTGGTAGTCGGCCGGACCGTCACGCCATGCATCGAGGGCCGCCCGGTAAACCCGGGTCACGGCAGCGACGTAATAAAGACTTTTCATCCGCCCCTCGATCTTCAGGCTATGGACACCGGCTCTGATCAATGCCGGCACATGATCGATCAGGCAAAGATCGCGGCTATTGAAGATATAGGTTCCCCGACCATCTTCCTCGACCGGAAAATATTCTCCGGGACGGGTCTCTTCCTGCAGTGAATACTGCCACCGGCAGGGCTGGCTGCAGGCACCCCGGTTGGCGCTGCGGGCCGACATCCCTGCGGACAGCAGGCAGCGCCCCGAATAAGCCATGCACATGGCACCATGGACAAACACCTCCAGCTCCATTTCCGTTTTGCTGTGGACAGCGGCGATTTCGGCAAGGCTCAACTCCCTGGCCAGGTTCAGTCGTTTGACGCCCTGCAGCTGCCAAAATTGCGCAGCGGCAGCGCTGGTGGTATTGGCTTGCGTGGACAGATGAATCTCTCTTTGCGGATCGTATTGTCTGACCAGCTGCAACATCCCGGGGTCGGCAAGGATAAAGGCATCAACGGGGATGTCGCGCAAAGACTCCAGGACTCTAGCGACGGCCTCTTCTTCACCCGGGCGCAGGTAGGCATTCAGCGTCAGGTAGAGCCTTTTGCCCATGGAATGCGCCAGGGAGCAGGCCTCCGTCAGCTCTGCCATGGACAGGTTGCCGGCCAAAGCCCTTAAACTGAACTGCTCTATACCACAATAAACAGCATCTGCCCCGTAGTGCAGTGCCATCTCAAGTTTTTCCATGTTTCCGGCCGGAGCCAGAAGTTCGGGGACCATCTATGGACCTCCTTGTGCGAAGTTTGCCATTTACTCTAACATAAGCGGGCATATTTCATGCACAGCAAGATTAGCATGCCATTAGCCATGATGCTTGACAAGATATTAAAAAGCCTATAATTTTTAGGAAATTTCAACCCAAGGTGCAACTGAATTCACGATATGAAAAACCCCTACGCATACCTATTTAACCGGTTACTGATGGTAGCCGCCACGGCCGGCCTGCTCGCAGCATGTGCGCCTCCTGCAACCATGCCGCAGCAATCCGGCAACCTGACTCTCGAGCTGCGCCGCCTGCAATCGACCCTCGACCGACAAGAGCAGTCGATCAGGGAGCTCAGCGGCAAGGTCGCCGAACTTGAAAGCAGTCAGCAAAGCCAGGCCCTGGAGATTGCGCAGCTTCGTCAGACTCGGCTTTCGAACCAGTCAGGTTACCAGCCGACAGCGCTGCCACAAGCCAGCGCGCCAGCAATCCCAAAAGCGCAGGGCGAAGGGTCGCCGACCGAGGTTTACCTGCAGGCGTTCGGAGATTATGCCTCCGGTCGCTACCAGGCCGCTATTCTTGGCTTCGAAACCTTCCTGCAGCGCTTCCCCAACAACAGCTACGCGAGCAATGCACAGTTCTGGCTGGGGGACTGTTATTTCAATCAGCAGCAGTACCCGGCAGCGATCCAGGAGTTCGAACGCGTCGTCTACGATTACCAGGGTGCAGCGAAAAGCCCTGATGCACTTTATAAAATCGCCGTTGCTCAACTGCAACTGGGGGCATCCGATCAGGCCCGCCAGGCAGTTGAGACATTGAACCGGCGCTATCCGAAAAGCACGGCAACCCAAAAGGCCCAGGAACTGGTGATTCCCTGACCGGTTGACATCAAGGGGGAGACATGAATCTCAAACGTACTATTCTCACAGCTTGTTTATTGTTTTTGATCTGGCCGGGCATTGTCATCGCCAAGGAAGAGCCGATCATCTACACGGTCAAGCAGGGCGACACTCTCTGGGACATCTCTCAGCGTTTTATCAAGGATCCTTATTACTGGCCCAACCTCTGGTCCAACAACCCGGCCATCGGCAACCCGCACCTGATCTACCCCGGACAGAAACTGCGCATCTACGACGGGCGCATTGAGATCGTTCCGATCGGGGAAGGAACCGGCGATGTCGGTGCCGCCTTCGTAACGCCGGAGGAGATTTTGCTGATCCCGACCTATGGCGGGGCCCAGAGTTTTATCAGCACCGGCGACGAAGATTCGCTCGGCGTTCTGGCCGACACGGTTGACAACCGTGTCATGGTCACTGCCGGCGACATTGTGTTCCTGGAAATGAAAGACCTCTCCAGTACCAGCGTCGGCGACATTTACGAACTCTTCACCATGGGTGATGAAGTCATGCATCCGGTGACCAAAAAACCGGTCGGCTATCAGGCTATCCAGCTGGGCACGGTTGAGATTACCGAGGTGACCCCGCACGTTGCCGTGGCAAAGATAGCAACGGCTTTGAGAGAAATTGAACGCGGTGCCAAGCTGCGCCCATATCGTCGCGTTCCTGATCGCATCCCACGGCTGCTGGCCGATGATCTCGTCGAAGGCTATATCCTGTCCGATGACATCGGCAAGATCGCGATGGGGCAGTGGGAAGTCATCCTGATCGACATCGGCACTGAAAGCGGTCTCCAGGTCGGCCACGAACTCGACCTCTACCGCATGCGAAAGCCGACGCAAGAAGCAGACAAGCAGAAGCAGCTGATTCTGCCTGACATCGACCTGGGCGAGGCGATTGTCCTCGAGGTGCGCCAGGGCTTCGCTGAAGCACTGATCACCCGCACAACCAACCTGCCGCTCTACCGTGGCGACCAGGTCAGAACCAGAGTCAAGTAAGGCCCGGGATTCATCCCGGAACAGTTTGATATGATCGGGATGGGCTGAAAATTCAGCCCATCCTTTTTTATGTAATGCACATACACATCGTGGAGGGACACCATGGAACAGCTGCTACCCTGGCTGCGTCTGCAGTACACCCAGGGCTTGGGACGGGCCGGCCTGATCCGACTTATTAATCATTACCAGACACCTGAAAAGGCTGTGGCCGAAGCAGCCAGGGGCTGGGCCGACCTGCCGAGATTGCGACAGGGGCTGGCGAGATCCGTGCCCGCCGAAAATGACCCCAGGGTGCTACAGGCTTGTCAGTGCCTGGAGGACATGGGTGCCCGTCTGCACACTTTCTGGGATACGGATTATCCTCAGGCCTTAAAAGAAATACCTGATCCGCCGGCCATTTTCTACAGTTGCGGGATGCTGCCCGAGGGCCCGTCGCTGGCCATCGTCGGCACTCGCTATCCGTCCAGCTTTGGTCGACTGTTTACCGAAAAACTTGCCGCAGAGCTGGCGTTATCGGGGCTGACCATCGTCAGTGGCCTCGCCCGCGGCATCGATTCTGCGGCGCATCGCGGCGCACTCGATGCGGGTGGCAAAACAGTGGCCGTACTCGGTTGCGGCATCGATCGCATCTACCCGCCCGAAAACAAAAAACTCTATCACCAGATGATTGAACAAGGAGGCCTGGTCACCGAATATCCGCCCGGCAGCGATCCGTTGCCTGGCCACTTCCCCGGCCGCAACCGCATCATCAGCGCACTGGGCAACGCGACGCTGGTTGTCGAAGCCGCCCGGGACAGCGGTTCCCTGATTACCGCCGAATTTGCCCTGGAGCAGGGCAAGGATGTCATGGCCGTACCCGGGGGCCTGGATCGCAAGACCAGCTACGGTCCGAACATGCTGATCAAGCAGGGTGCCCATCCGGTCACGGAGGCAGACGACATCCTACAGCTCATGGGGGTAGCCCCATGCACAAGAAACCCCGGCTTCAGGGGTCAGGCTACAACCCAAAACTTGCCGGAGCCGGAAAGAAACATATTGGCCAGGCTCGGCCTAACCCCCCGACACAGCGACGAACTCGCCGGGGAAAGTGGGTTGACACCTATGGAGCTTTCCGTTATTTTACTGCACCTAGAGCTGCAGGGGTTTGCAGAGAAGTTGCCAGGCGGGCGATATATCCTTGGTCGCAGGGCGATTTAATCCAACCGGTTCAACGGAGTCTCATTGAGAGAACGAGTCCTGGCGATTGTCAGTTTCATCGCTCAATATTTCCTGGATGACCGTGACATGATCACGGAGAGTGATATCGTTGAAGAGCTGCTCGCCGTCGGCTTCGAAGCGGATGAGATAGACGCCGCCTTCTGCTGGATGGAGAGCCAGGCTCTCTCGATGCCTGCGGCAACAGAGACAACCCTGGGCGAGCCTCCATCGAGTCACCGAGTCTTTTCAACTGAAGAAAACCGACTCTTGTCGGCCGAAGCCCGAGGTTTTCTGACCCGGCTCCGGGGGATGGGTATCCTTGACGCCGAAATCCAGGAGGAGGTCATCTCCAGGGCCCTGCAGGTCGCCGAAGACGAAGTCTCTTTGAAAGAGATCAAGACGATTACCGTGCTGGCCATGTTTGCAAACTCGCACAATGAATGGCGGCGGGAATACGACTGCCTGCTGGAAGAAGACTGGCCGCGGTTGCTGAACTGATGAGCTACAGGCTGCGGGAGAACCTGCAGCCTTTTCTTTTCCATACAAAAGAAGATTTGAAAAAATATTATGGCTAATTCTCTGGTTATTGTCGAATCGCCTGCCAAGGCCAAAACCATCGAAAAATTTCTCGGCAAGGGCTACCAGGTCCTGGCTTCATACGGTCACGTACGTGACTTGCCCAGCAAGGACGGTTCAGTCGACGTCGAAAACGACTTTCTCCCCAAGTATATCGTTTCGGCCAAAGCCAAAAAGCAGTTGAGTCTCCTGAAAAAAGCTCTCAAGGGCGCCGACGAGTTGATCCTCGCGACTGACCCTGACCGCGAAGGTGAGGCGATTGCCTGGCACCTGCTTGAAGCCCTGGGTGTGAATGAAAAGGGCGACAAGCCCAAAGTCAGCAGGGTGGTATTTCACGAAATCACCAAGACGGCGATTGCGGAAGCAATGGCCAGTCCGCGTCATATATCTGGTGAATTGGTCGATGCCCAGCAGGCAAGGCGCATCCTCGATTACCTGGTTGGCTTCAACCTGTCGCCGGTACTCTGGCGCAAGATCCCCGGCAGCCGCTCTGCCGGACGCGTGCAATCGGTTGCCCTGCGCCTGATCTGTGAGCGTGAAGCGGAAATCGAGGCTTTCAAGGCTCGTGAATACTGGACCATCGAAGCAGTCATGGCCAACGGTGAGAAAGCGGCCTTCCCGGCTCGGTTGCAGGCGATTAACGGCGAGAAGATCGCCAACAATGCCAAGCAGCTTGACGCCAAGTCTTACCGGATTATTGCCGACCAGAAAACCGCCGAAGAACTGGTCGCAGAGATTCGCCAGTTACCCTTGCGGGTTGCCGAGGTTAATCGCACAGAAAAGAAGCGGCGCCCGGCGGCTCCTTTCACCACCAGCACCCTGCAGCAGGAAGCCAACCGCAAGCTCGGCTTTTCTGCCCGCAAGACAATGTCGTTGGCGCAGAAACTCTATGAAGGTGTCGATATCGGCGATGGGCCGGTTGGCCTGATCACCTACATGCGTACCGACTCGGTGACCCTCTCCAATGTTGCCATCCAGGAGGCACGCACCGTCATCGAGGAGCGCTTCGGCAAACAATACGTGCCGGCCAAGCCGCGCGTTTACAAGAGCAAGGCAAAGAACGCCCAGGAAGCCCATGAGGCGATCCGCCCGACCGGTCTCGGCCGCCACCCGGAGTCGCTGAAAAACTTTCTCGACCGCGACGAGATTCGTCTCTACAAGCTGATCTGGGAAAGAACCATAGCCGCCCAGATGGCCGATGCAATCCTTGACGCCACCACCGTTGACATCCTCGCCGGCGACAAATTCCAGTTTCGCGCCTCCGGGCAGGTTGTACGCTTCCCAGGCTTCATGAAAGTCTACATCGAAGGCAAGGACACCGAAAACGAAGAAGTCGAAGGAATCCTGCCTGCGCTGGAAGAAAATGAGACTTTAGCCATGGAAGAGCTGACCGGCGAAGAGCACACGACGCAGCCACCACCACGCTACACCGAAGCGTCGCTGGTCAAGACCCTTGAAGAGAACGGCATCGGCAGGCCTTCGACCTACGCCGCCACCATGAACACCCTGGTGGAACGCAAGTACGTGCGCCTGGTCAAGCGCACCTTCTTCCCGGAAGACTTAGGCCGCGAAGTCATCCGCTTTTTGATGCAGTTCTTTGACAAGTATGTCGATTACAAGTTCACCGCCAACATGGAGGATGACCTCGATGCCATCTCGCTTGGCAAACGTGAATGGAAAGAGTTCCTGAAAAATTTCTGGGATCCTTTCATCGGCGAAGTGGAAGTCGTCAAGGGTGAAAAATTCGTCGGTGAAGCCCTCGACGAAAAGTGCCCCGAATGCCAGAGTCAACTGTCCAAGAAGTTCGGACGCAACGGCTATTTCATCGCCTGCACCGGGTACCCTGAATGCAAGTACACCCGTCCGGTTAACGGCGAGCAGAAGGACGAACCCGTATATTCCGAAGAGCCTTGCGACGAATGTGGCAAGCCCATGCTCTTCAAGGAAGGTCGATACGGCAAGTATCTCAACTGCCCCGACTGCAAGCTCAATCGCCCCCTGAACAAGCCCAAGTCCCTCGGCATTGCCTGCCCCAGCTGCAAGGAAGGCGAAATCATGGAGAAGAAAAGCCGCTACGGCAAGATCTTCTACTCCTGCAACCGCTATCCGAAATGCAAGTACGCCCTCTGGGACCAGCCATTTGCAGAGGCTTGCCCGAAATGTGCATTCCCGATCGTCGTCGAAAAGACGACCAAACGTTTCGGCACCGTTCGCAAGTGCCCGCAGGAAGAATGCGACTACCAGGTCACCCTGGTAGAGCCGGAGCAGAAGGCTCCCGCGAAGAAGGCAACCAAGAAGACCACGAAAAAGAAAGCCTGAGACAGGCCGGAAATATAGTTCCTTTGCGGCCGGGCAACTTGCCCGGCCTTTTCTGTCCTGCTGCAGTAGAATGTTGATAACAAATTCATGACCATGATGAACCCAATTGCTATCATCGGTGCCGGACTGGCCGGCTGTGAAGCGGCCTGGCAGATTGCACAACAGGGGATACCCGTTGCCTTGTTCGAGATGCGCCCCGAGCGGATGACGCCAGCCCATCAGGGCGGCCAGCTCGGCGAGCTGGTCTGCTCCAACAGCCTGCGCGGCACCGGCATGCATAACGCGGTCGGCCTGCTCAAAGAGGAGCTGCGCCGCTGCAACAGCCTTTTCATCAAGGCGGCAGACACCCACGCCGTTCCTGCTGGCGGCGCCCTGGCTGTCGACAGGGAAGGTTTTGCCGACGAGATGACCCGGGCAATTGAGGGGCACCCCTTGATCACCCTGCATCGTCGCGAGATCACGGAGATTCCTGAAGACCAGCTGGTGATCGTTGCCAGCGGACCTCTGACATCGGACGCCCTTGCATTAAAAATCGCCGGGCTCACCGGACAGGAACGGCTTTATTTTTACGATGCCATCGCCCCGATCGTCGAAGCCGATTCGATTGACCGGGACCTCGTTTACGCCGCCTCCCGCTATGACCGGGGTGGCGCCGACTACCTCAACTGCCCGTTTGACAAGGAACAGTACCTGGCTTTTGTCGACAACCTCTGCCAGGCAGAAAAGGTCAAGCCGCGTGAGTTCGAAAAGGAGCTTCACTTCGAAGGCTGCATGCCGATCGAAGTGCTTGCTGAGCGCGGCGAGATGACCTTGGCATTCGGACCGATGAAACCGGTCGGTTTGCGTGATCCACGCACCGGTCGCGACCCCTTTGCCGTGGTGCAATTACGCCAGGACGACCGTCACGCCAGCCTTTACAACCTGGTTGGCTTTCAGACCAAACTGACCTATCCGGAGCAGCGCCGCATCTTCAGCACCATACCCGGTCTCGCCGAAGCCAGGTTTGCCCGCCTGGGAAGTATGCATCGCAACACCTTTATCAACGCACCTGCCTGCCTTAACGGGAGCCTGCAGTTGAAAGACAGGCCGAACATCCTCTTTGCCGGACAAATAACCGGCATTGAAGGATATGTCGAATCAGCCGCCAGCGGCTTCCTCGCCGGGCTGATTGCTGCCGCGCTGCACTCCGGCAAGGCCTTCCAGCCGCCACCGGAGACGACAGCACTCGGAGCCCTGCTCAATTACCCGGCGACTGCTGCTGCAGACAATTATCAGCCGATGAACATCACCTATGGCCTGTTCCCGCCGTTGGAAAAACGTGTTCGCAAACGTCGTGATCGTCGCCAGGCTCTGGCCGACCGCGCCCTCGCCGATCTGGACCCCTGGCGCGTCTGCCTGCCGTGAACAGTTGCAGGATTGCCAGACGAAGCAATACCTGATACTCTCAGAAATTAATACCCACAAACTTTTAGCAGCTCGAAGTAAACAGCCCGACGAGGGGACAACCTTTGGCTACCGCAGTGACATCTGACAAACTTGTAGATCCGCGTGATCTGCTTGAGATGTTGCGCCAGCACCCGCTGACCGCACCTTTCAGCCTGGCCTTTTATTCAGAGGACCATGGTCGCAAGGGGCTTGTTGACGCCATACGATCCATCTGTGCCCCACTCGACAACGAGAAGCTTTGTTCATCGACATGCCAGCCTATCTGGGAAGAAGGCATAGTCCGGGCGCTTCACTCCAGGCAGCCGGTGGTGAGCCCCTGTTCGCAAGGCTTTCTCTGTATGACCATCCCGCTTCCGCAAAGCAAGGACCTTCCGGACTGCCTGCTCGGGGGCGCTGTCTTTGAGCGTCCGCAACTCAAGAGTCCACCTCCCCGTCACATGCAGGACCCTGCTGATGGGCTCCTGGTTGAATCTGAACCCTACCCGCAACTGATCAGCGTCAAGGATGCAGAAGCGATCGCCGATGAAGTCGCGAAGGAGCTGCCCCGCCTGCTGGACAGGCAGATTCATGCCATCAGCCTGAATCGCACCACGCAACGCCTGGAAGCCGTGCAGAAACTGGGCCGCGACCTGGCCGACAGCAGTGACACCGACCAGGCCCTGACCATTATCAGTGAAGCCCTGGTGGTTCTTTTCAACCTGCCGAAGGTCATGATTGTCCTGCAGCAAACAGGGCATTCGATGACCATACACTCAACCCTGGGACTCATGTCAGACTCATTGCAGATCGACCAGAAGAGTCTCGCCCATGCGCTGGATGCTAACGAGGGATTCCCCAGGCCCTTCTCTGAGGATGAACTGGCAGCCATTTTCCCGGGACTGGAAACCCGTACGGCCCACCTCTTCCCCTTGGGCAGCAAGCCCTCCCAGTTCGGGGCCATCGTCATTCTTGATATTCACCTGCACAACCGCGACCAGGCGCTGATTGAGCTCCTTGTTAACCGGCTGGCCACTCGCCTGGAGAGCCTGAAGGTTGCCGAAAAGCATCANNCAATTCTCTGCACGCATGATCTCCATGATCAGTTCTCTTTCGCTGGTCAACAGCCGCAAAAAGCTTTATCAAGAGATTCTCGACATGTCCTCTGAGCTTCTTTCTGCAACCAACGGCTCATTCATGCTGCTCAACGAAGAAGACGGCACCTTGCAGATAGAAGCCGCCAAGGGGATGACATCGTCCCTGGCGAAAACCATGTCGGTCGCCTTTGGCGAAGGGATTTCCGGTCGGGTTGCCAAGAGCGGCTTCCCGATGCTGGTCAACGACATAGAACGAGACCAGCGGGTCGCCACCAGAAATCGTCCGCGCTTCAAAACCAAGTCATTTGTCAGCCTGCCGCTGGAAACGGAAGACCGGCTCATCGGTGTTCTCAACCTTGCCGACAAGAGCAATGGCGAGAACTTCACCGAGGCAGACCTCAATCTCGTGCAGACATTCACCAGGCATGCGGTCCTCATGATTGACCGGGCAGCAACCCTGGAAAAAGCCGGGAAATTCGAACAGCTGGCCATCACGGACCCGTTGACGGGGCTTTACAATAGGCGTTTCCTCGAAAACCGGCTGCAGGAGGAACTCAGCCGTAGCGAACGCCAGAAACAATCCTTCTGCGTTATCCTCGCAGATCTCGACAGCTTCAAGATTTACAATGACATTTGCGGACATTTGGCCGGGGACAACGCCCTGCGCAAGACAGCCCAGATAATGCAGAAAACGGCGCGGGAAATGGACATTGTCACCCGCTACGGTGGCGAGGAGTTCTGCCTGATCCTGCCCGGGACCAGCAAGAAGGAATCGGTTTTTGTCGGTGAGCGCATTCGCCGGGCCATCGAAACAGACAGCTTCCCCGGCGAGAATCATTTGCCCAAAGGGCGCCTGACGACCAGCGTGGGCATCGCCTCTTTCCCTGCTGACGGCGTCACGGCAAACGAGCTGATCCACGCCGCCGACCTGGCGCTCTATCGGGCCAAGGCCCTGGGTCGCAACAGGCTTGTGCTCTTTGAGCCTGCTCTGGAAACTCAGGCTTTTCCAGTAAACCAGAAATAGAACATCAGCATATCAGCGGAACAGAAATGCCAGAAGATACCCAGGATATCGTACTCGCATCGGCGTCACCTCGCCGACGCGAGCTTTTGAGCCAGCTCGGGATCAACTTCCAGGTCGTGCCGAGCGACGCAGACGAATCTCTGCTCGCTGACGAAACCCCGGAAGCGCATGTGATCCGGCTCAGCACCGACAAGGCCATGGCCGTTGCCGGGCGCATCAGCCAACCCGGTCGTTGGTTCATCGGCAGCGACACCGTCGTCGTACGTGACGATACAATCCTGGGCAAACCGGTCGATGCTGCAGAAGCGTCGGTCATGCTCAGTAAATTGTCCGGGCGCAGTCATCGGGTTATTTCCGGTTATGCCGTTCACGACAGGACGACGGGCCGCACAATCAGCGCTGCCGTGACAACCAGGGTTTTTTTCAAGGAATTGACAGTCCGCGAAATCGAAGGTTACATTGCGACAGGTGAGCCCTTTGACAAGGCGGGGGCATATGCCATCCAGGGGATCGGGTCGTTTATGGTCCCCAAAATCGAAGGCAGCTACACCAACGTTGTCGGCTTACCCCTTTGCGAAGTCATTTCAGCCCTCGAAGAACTAGGAGCCGTCGAGCTTTTCGGCAGCTAAAACAATGGATATTTCAGCCAACATTGCCAGGATTCGCGAACACATAGCTACCAGTTGCCGAAAATGCGGGCGCAGCCCTGAAGAGGTTCGCCTGGTTGCTGTCTCCAAAAAGAAACCCGCAGCAGACATCGAGGCGGCGGTAGCGGCAGGCCAGACCCTGTTCGGCGAAAGTTACGTCCAGGAATGTGTCGCCAAGATCGACGAGGTCTCCGCCCCCGCGGAATGGCATTTCATCGGCGGCCTGCAAAGCAACAAGGTCAAATACCTGCGCGGCAAGGTTGCCATGATTCATTCCGTCGACAGGCTCTCCCTGGCCGAGGAAATTGACCGGCAGTGGGGCAAGATCGATGCCACGGTCGACATCCTGATCCAGGTCAACCTCGGTGAAGAAGAGAGCAAATCAGGGACCACGGCGGAACGGCTGTTCGAGCTGGTCCGCCAGGTTGCCCAGCTTAAGCACCTGCGAATAAGAGGTTTGATGGCGCTCCCTCCCTGGGAGGAGAACCCCGAGGACGTCCGCCCTTATTTCAGACAGTTGAAAGAGCTCTCCGCGCAGTTGATGACGCTTGGGTTGCCCAATGTCACCATGCAGGAACTCTCGATGGGGATGAGCCACGACTACGAGGTCGCCATTGAGGAAGGGGCCACCATGGTCCGGATCGGCACCGCCATCTTCGGTGAGCGGTGATGTTTAACGCCGTCGTTTTGCGCCTCTACTTTTTCGTGCTTCGCACCCAGAACCTCCGGTTTTCATATGTCTATTGANNGGACGTCCAGTGGCCGGAAGCCCAATCCAATCGACGATGCACCCTGCGATTACGACCATCCTCTTCGATCTCGACGGCACGCTGATCGATTCGATCCCTGACCTGGCCAGGGCGGTCAACCTGCTGCGAGGTGAACTGGACCTGCCGTCAATCTCCAGCGACCAGGTCCGGGATTACGTCGGTGACGGCGTCGGCCTGCTCTTGCAGCGCGCCCTGCCGGAAGAAGAGTTCAGCACAAACCGGCGCAAGCGTTTCATGGAAATCTACACTGAACACCTGACCGATGAGACCATAGTCTACCCTGGCATCTTTCCCTTCCTCGAGATGCATCGCGACAAGCCGATGGCCGTCGTCACCAACAAGCCTCAGCACCTGGCCGAGATCATTGTTGACCGGCTTGGCCTGGCCCCGTACTTTCAAGCCGTCATCGGCGCCGAACTGGCATTGCAGCGCAAGCCGCACCCGGACATGATTCACCATGCCCTGAACCAGCTGCACTGCAATCCGCAAGCGACAGTCCTGCTAGGCGATCATCACGTCGACTTGCGGGCCGCCCATGCCGCCGATGTCAAGTCATGCTTCTGCGCCTGGGGCCTCGGTCACGATGACGGGCTGAAGGCCGACTACCGGGCCATATATACCTCAGACCTGCCCGGCCTCTTCCCCGCAGGCGGTCGATCTTGAATAATCGCCTGTCGCAGAAAGATGTCGCCCTCTTCTTCTTTCCCCTGTTGCTGAACGTACAGTTGATGAGCGTGTCCCACTCGATCATCAACGCCGGTCTGGCACGCCTTGAGGATGCCGTTGTCACCCTTGCCGGGTTCTCGGTCGCCATGGTTTTGCACCTGTTTGTTGCTTCGCCATCGTATCAGAACCATACCATCACCATAGCCATGGTTCGCGGCAGGCAGTCGCTGGTCAACACCACAATCCTGGTTTTTCTGATCGCCACCTGGGTGTCGATACTCTTGGCCCTGCTCGCCTTCAGCCCGTTCGGGACGTTTATTCTCTACCGGGTCCTTGGCGTAACCCCGGAAGTTGCCCAGAGTGCCCGTGATGCCCTGGGTTTGCTGGTCTTCCTGCCATTCATCACCGGCATGCGCGGGCTTTGCCAGGGGCTGGTCATCCGGGCCCGTCGTACCGGCCTCGTGTCTTTTGCAACAGCAGTACGCATCGTCATGCTTTTTGCCTATTTGTGGCTTGGGCTGAACTGGTTCTCCGGAACCAAGGTGGCCGCCTTTGCCCTGCTCGGCTGCGTCAGTACCGAAACCCTGGTGATCGGGTTCTTTGCCTGGCGGGTCAAACTCCCGGCAGAACAGGATGACGCCAAAAGTTTCATGGAAATCCTGCGTTACGGTTTGCCGTTGGCCTATTCATCCGGCATGCAGCAGACAGTGCCGCTGTTGATCAATGCCATCGTCAGCCGCCTGCCAGACGGCACCTTGGCCTTGGCCGCCTTTGGCGTGATCCGGGGCTTCCTTTTCCTTTTGGCCGGGCCGATGCGTAATTTGCAACAGGCTTACCTGACCCTGATTCGCCAGGAACAGGACCATGAGGTTCTCACCCGTTTTTATCTCAAAGTCAGTCTCGGCATGGCCGCGATCATGCTTGTCATTGCCTGGCCGCTCAATGGACCGGTACTCGGCACAGCCATGGGCCTCGATGCAGATATGCGGCACTACATTACCTGGCCGCTCACGGCCTGTGCGCTCTTCCCGCTGCTTTATGGCGGCGCCAACCTGCTGCGCGGCTGGTTTGCCGGGGCACACTTGACCGGCCGACTCGGCCTTTCCACGATTTACAAAGCCGTCCTGATGATCCTGCTGTGGCCGGCAATCGTCCTCCCTCAGCTGCCGATACCGGGTATAGCGGTTGCCATTTTCCTGCTGCTAGCTGCAGAACTTTGCGAAACTGGCTACCTCTATTTCCAGCGCACCCGACTGCTCACGGAGCACGGGCTTGTGCCAATTGGTTCCAAGAACGTAAAATGAATACATGAACAAAGAGAGCAAAAAACACCCGTGTCCGGATTGCCGCCAATGCCAGTGGTGCTCTGATGACCGCTGCCGACTCTGTCTGAAATCAGGTTGCCGCAAAAAATTATCTATGGCCGAGCAGATTGCCCTGTTCGAGCGCCTTAATAAAGAGCAGGCGGGGTGCCTATGCCCATCGAAAAGCCTGACAGACCACCTTGCAGATTGACTTTGCCTACCGCCTTGGTTAGCTTCTATAACAATTCACAACAAACGCCTGGAGGTCATTCATCTTGAAAAGCGGATTTTTCCTCTGCACCGGGAATTCCTGTCGCAGCCAGATGGCCGACGGCATCATCAACCATGATTTTGCCGGAGAGATCGAAGCTTTTTCCGCAGGGACCGAACCACACGGCCTGAACCAGAAAGCCGTGCAGGTCATGGCTGAAATCGATATAGACATCAGCCAGAACACCTCCGACCACATCAGTCGTTACAAGAATCAAAATTTTGACTGGGTTATCACACTCTGTGAAGATGCCAACCATAACTGCCCGACAAGCTTTAACGGCAAGTCGAGAATTCACATCCCCTTCGACGATCCTCCTCGCGCTGTGGGTTCGGAAGAAGAGGTGCTGAACGAATACCGGCGGGTTCGTGACCAGATAAGGGAACAACTCGGTGCTTTTTTTCGCCTGCAACTGCAGCAGACCCAAGGAAACTTATGAGTATGCGTATAGGTATCAACGGCTTCGGACGTATGGGACGCTTGGCCTTGCGCGCGGCCTGGGACTGGCCGGACATCGACATTGTCCACATCAATGAAATCAAGGGCGGGCCGCAAACAGCGGCACATCTATTGGAATTCGACTCCGTCCACGGTCGCTGGAAACGTGACATCAAGGCCTTGGACAATGCCATCAGCATAGATGGCAAGGAGATAGGCTTCAGTGAGTTTTCCCAACCCGGTGACATCCCTTGGGCAGATCATGACGTCGACATTGTCATCGAAGCGTCAGGTAAATTCAGAACCACCCAGGCCCTGGCCCCTCATTTTGAGAATGGGGCCCAAAAGGTCATTGTTGCCGCACCGGTCAAGTCAGGCGCCCTGAACATCGTCATGGGGGTCAACGACGATCTTTATGAACCGAAGCAACACCATCTCCTGACGGCCGCGTCCTGTACAACCAACTGCCTGGCCCCGATCGTCAAGGTTCTGCATAAAAAGATCGGCATCCGGCACGGGGTCATCACAACCATCCACGACCAGACCAACACGCAAACGATCGTCGATGCACCGCACAAAGACCTGCGCCGTGCGCGTGCGGCGAGCTTGTCGCTGATCCCGACCACGACCGGTTCGGCAACCGCCATCACTTTGATCTACCCGGAACTGAAAGGGAAGCTCAACGGTCTTGCTGTCCGGGTGCCGCTTCTCAACGCCTCGATAACTGATGCTGTTTTCGAAATGCAGGAGAAGGTGACCGCCGAGCAGGTGAATCAACTATTCCACGACGCAGCGGATGGTTATTTACAAGGAATCCTGGGAGTTGAAGACAGGCCGTTGGTCTCTGTTGACTTCAAAGGCGATCCGCGATCGGCAATTGTTGATAGCCTGTCGACGATGGTCGTCAATGATACGCAGCTTAAAATTCTGGCCTGGTATGATAACGAGATCGGATATGTCCACCGCATGATGGAGCTATGTCGTAAAGTGGCTCTGTCTCTCAATTAAGCAATGAACGATCTGCGCAACTACTCGCTGGTAACCGGTGCCTACTGGGGCTTCACCCTCACTGACGGCGCCCTGCGCATGCTGGTCCTGCTGCATTTTCACCAGCTGGGTTATACCCCGACACAAATCGCACTGCTCTTTCTCCTTTACGAATTCTTCGGCGTCATCACCAACCTGGTCGGCGGCTGGGTCGGTTCACACATCGGCCTGAAAATCACCCTGTTTGCGGGGCTGACATTGCAGGTTTTTGCCCTGGTCATGCTGTCTTTGCTCGAGCCCTCCTGGAGCTCCGCCTTCTCGGTGGGCTACGTCATGGCCGCGCAGGCTCTCTCCGGTATTGCCAAAGACCTGACCAAGATGAGCTCGAAAAGTGCGGTTAAGCTTCTGATTCCTGAAGGAGCGGATTCAACCCTGTTCAAATGGGTTGCCATCCTGACCGGATCGAAGAACACCCTGAAGGGGATAGGGTTCTTTCTTGGCGGTATCCTGCTGACTTGGCTCGGATTCCGTGGTGCACTGCTGCTGTTGGCTGCGGGACTGTTTATCATCCTGATTTTGGCTGTTGTCAACCTGCCCGGGGACATGGGACAGGCCAAGCAGAAAGTGAAGTTTACGCGACTGCTTTCAAAAAGTCGGCAAATCAACCTGCTGTCTGCGGCCCGGCTCTTCCTGTTCGGCTCCCGTGACATCTGGTTCGTGGTCGGTTTGCCGATTTTTTTGGCCACGGCACTCAAATGGACACATACTGAGATAGGCGGATTCCTTGCCCTCTGGGTGATCGGGTATGGTGGCGTTCAGGCGCTGGCACCAAAGCTTGTCCAGTTTTTCAGAGGCGGTTCCGCCCCACAGGGTATGACTGCCAGCAGGGCAGCATTCCTGCTTGCCGGCTTAACGGCTCTCATCGCACTGGGTGTCCATGTCAAGCTGTCCCCTTGGATCGTCGTTGTCGGTGGGTTGGCCCTGTTCGGCTTGATTTTTGCCATCAACTCAAGCGTGCACAGCTACCTGGTTCTGGCTTATACAACCGATGATCACGTTGCGATCGACGTTGGCTTCTATTACATGGCCAATGCCGCCGGGCGCCTGGTCGGCACTCTCCTGTCTGGCCTTGTCTACCAACTTGCCGGTCTCGCAGGCTGCCTCTGGACGTCGATGCTCTTTATACTGGCCGCTGCGGTCATCTCTCTGCAACTACCCCAAAAGGCAGCCGAAAAGGCTTAGTTCGCTATCTCGAACCGACCAGCAGATTCAAATTTCCTGTTTTTACTTGGAAAATCACTGGAAACCTATAAAATAAAGCTGTTTAACTTTCAGCTTGATTATTTTGTGGGGGACAAAACGTGCAATCTGAAATGATCATCAAACTCTTGAACGGTAACCAAAGATCGGGGATTCTCAACCAGGAGTTCGATCCGGCGTCAGGCCAAGTTGACTTCTTCTGCACCAATGAGCAGCGCAGCGTCATCCTGCCACTCACCGACCTCTGTTTTATCAAATTTCTCGNNACTTTTATTGCATCAAGGAACAGCGCAGTTCCATCCTCCCGCTGGCAGAGCTCTGCTACATCAAGTTTCTCGGCAAACCGGACCTGGCAGATTCCTTCAGCGAAGATGAATTCTTCGAAGACATCAACACCCGGACTGGCGAACGTTTCCATCTCCGTCTCAAAAAAGGCGGCAAACGCATCGCACAAGGATTCTTTGGCTACCCCGTTGAAATAGACAGTGACTTCAAATCGATCTTCTTCACCTCGGAAGGGCTGAAAAAACGCAGTCATGAACAACCGATCGGAGAAGTCCTGAAGCGCAGGGGCCTCGTCGACAATGAAGCGATCGACGAAGCCCTCGAGGAGCAGCAAAAATTGCGCAGCCGTCGGGTTGGCGAGATTATCGTCGAGCAAGCCGAGGTCCCTCAGGTTGTCATTGACCATGCGATAAAAAACGCCAAACTCAAAGGTTCATCACTGGCACAGGCGCGCGTTGGCGACATCCTGATTGAAGCAGGGCTGGTCACTCGCCAACAGGTTGAAGAGGCACTTCGGGAACAATCCTCCGGGAAACGCAAACGTCTCGGCCTGATTCTTATTGAGCGTGGCCTAATCACCGAAGACCAGCTGTTGGAAGCGCTGGCGCAGAAGTTTGGGCTCATCGTCGTCAACCTTGAAGAAACGGAAATCCGCCAGGAAGCCCTACGGCAGGTCCCTCGTGACATGATCGAACGGATGCAGGTCCTGCCGATCTCTCTGAACGACACTGTACTTAAGGTCGCCACAGCGACCCCCACAGATCCGACCATCAGTGAAAACCTGCGCTTTGCGACAAATTGCCAGATTGAGCTGGTCTGTGCACGTTCCACCCAGATCGGCGAAAAGATTGCCGAACTGTTCCAAAAGGGCGATGACAGCGTCGAGGAACTGATCGATGAGATGGAAGACCTCGACGTCCAGGTCGACGAAGAGTATGAACACGAAAAAATTACCGAGTCTGACTCCAAGGTCATTAACCTGGTGAACAAAATCCTGCTGGACGCCCACAAAAAGGGGGTTTCCGACATTCATCTTGAACCCGGCATAGGTCCGCAGCCGCTCAAGATTCGTTACCGCAAAGACGGCATCTGCTTTACGGTGCACCAGATAGCAGCAACTTATAAGTTGGCTGTCATCTCGCGCATCAAGATTATTTCCAAGCTGGACATCGCCGAGCACAGACGGCCTCAGTCCGGGAAAATCATGCTCAAGCAGGCTGGGGACAGAGTTGAGTACCGCGTCGAAATCACGCCCACCATCGGTGGTCAGGAAGACGCTGTCCTGCGCGTTCTATCTTCATCCCGTACCTTCACCCTCGATGAGCTCGGTTTTTCTGCAAGCAACCTTGAGCGCTTTAAGGACTTGCTCTACAAGCCCTACGGAATCATTCTCTGTGTTGGCCCGACAGGTTCCGGAAAAACCACCAGCCTGCACTCCGCCCTGGCCGAAATCAATTCCCCGGACACCAAGATCTGGACGGCCGAGGATCCGGTCGAGATCACGCAGGAGGGCCTGCGCCAGGTCCAGGTGCATCCCAAGATCGGCTTCACCTTCGACGACGCCCTACGCTCTTTTCTCCGCGCCGACCCCGATGTCATCATGATCGGTGAGATGCGCGACCCGGTGACAGCCAAGACGGCCATCGGGGCCTCTTTGACCGGTCACCGCGTCTTCAGCACCCTGCATACCAACAACGCCCCAGAAACAGTGATTCGTCTCATCGAAATGGGGATGGACCCCTTCAACTTTGCCGATGCCATGCTCGGCATCCTGGCGCAGCGCCTGGCCCGTAAGCTCTGCAATGAGTGCAAGGAGCCTTACCATCCGAAACGGGAGGAATACAACGACCTGGTAACGTCCTACGGAGCCGATTACTTTAAAGCGGACAACCTGCCCAAGTTTTCCAAAGACCTCACCCTGATGAAGGCTGTCGGTTGCGACGCCTGTGATGGCTCAGGCTACAGTGGTCGTATTGCGGTCCATGAACTGCTGACCAATTCCCCGGAGATAAAGCGGGCTATCAAGAAGAGTGCCGGCGTCGAAGAAATTTCCGAAGTCGCTGTAGAACAGGGGATGCGTACCCTGCGCATGGATGGTATTCAGAAGATTTTCCTCGGCCTGACTGATCTCCACCAAATCAATAGGGTATCTTCTTAGACAATTCCACACTGTTATGGTAATGTATACCCGTACCGCAAGTGAAAGGCGATTACCATGACAGCGCGCTATGCCAAAATAATCCTTGTCGCAACAATCGTTCTGCTGATTGTTGCTTTCTTTGCTTTTGACCTGCACCGCTTCCTGACCCTCGAATACCTGAAGGACAGGCAACAGGCATTTGCCGACTTCTATACGGCCAATCGCATCCTGACTATCTTCATATATTTCGTCACCTACGTTGTCGTCACGGCGCTGTCACTGCCGGGCGCAGCGGTCATGACGCTCGCCGGGGGAGCCTTACTGGGCTTCTGGGTAGCCCTGATCACGGTTTCTTTTGCCAGCACGATCGGCGCCACCCTGGCCTTCCTGGCTTCGCGGTTTCTGCTGCGGGACTGGGTTCAGGGCAAGTTTGGCGACAAGCTCAAGGCGATCAATGAAGGGGTCGAACGGGAAGGTTCATTCTACCTCTTCACCTTGCGGCTGGTTCCCCTCTTCCCCTTCTTCGTCATCAACCTGGTGATGGGCCTCACGCCGATGCGGGCGCTGACTTATTATCTCGTCAGCCAGGTCGGCATGCTTCCGGGCACAGCGGTTTACGTCAACGCCGGAACCCAGCTCGGACAGATTGAAAACGCCTCGGGGATTCTCTCACCGGGGATTATTTTCTCATTCGTCCTGCTCGGCATTTTTCCGCTGATCGCCAAGCGCATTATTGATGTCGTCAAGCGACGCAAGGCTTTTTCCGGGTGGGACCGACCCAAGCGGTTTGACTACAATGTCGTAGTCATAGGCGCCGGATCGGGAGGCCTGGTCTCTGCCTACATCGCCGCAGCAGTCAAAGCCAAGGTCGCCCTGATCGAAAAGGACAAGATGGGCGGCGACTGCCTCAACACCGGCTGCGTGCCGAGCAAAGCCCTGATTCGCTCCGCCAAGATGCTCTCCTACGCGCGGCGCGCCGGCGATTTCGGCCTGAAGACAGGCCAGTTCGAGTATGATTTCGCGCAAGTCATGGAGCGGGTTCAAGGTGTCGTTGAAAAGGTCGAGCCCCACGATTCGATCGAACGTTATACAGGTCTGGGCGTCGAATGTCATACCGGGTCGGCCTGGATAAAGTCACCCTGGGAAGTGGAAGTAAACGGCGCAACGCTTACTACCAAAAACATCATCATCGCGACCGGGGCCAAGCCTTTCATTCCGCCGATCAAGGGGATTGAACAGGTCGACTACCTGACCTCGGACAACCTCTGGGACATCCGCGAGAACCCGGGGCGGCTGGTCATCCTGGGCGGCGGGCCGATCGGTTCAGAAATGACCCAGGCGATGGCCAGGCTAGGAGCCGAAGTGACCCAGGTCGAAATGCTGCCCCGCATCATGAGCCGGGAAGACCCTGAAGTCTCCGATTTCATACAGTGCCAATTCGAACAGGAAGGGATTCGCGTCCTTACCGGCCATGCCGCCAGGGAGGTCACTAAGGAGAACGGGGAAAACGTTCTGCTCTGTGAGTTCGAGGGAGAAATGGTCAGCGTTCCCTTTGACAAGATACTTATCGCTGTTGGCCGAAAACCCAACGTAACCGGCTTCGGCCTTGAGAAACTCGGCGTCGCAGTCAGCGATCGCGGCACCGTGGCCGTTGATCCGTTACTGCGCACCAATTTCCCCAACATCTTTGCCGTAGGGGATGTTGCCGGTCCCTTCCAGTTCACCCATACCGCGTCGCACATGGCCTGGTACGCGACCGTCAATGCTCTTTTTGGCGGCCTGAAGTCATTCAAGGTTGACTACAGTGTTATCCCATGGGCAACCTTTACCGACCCCGAAGTTGCCCGGGTCGGCCTGTCCGAAGATGAAGCCAAAGCAGCGGGCATACCTTACGAGGTGACCCGCTATGGGATTGACGACCTCGATCGCGCCATTGCCGATTCCGAAGACCATGGCTGGGTCAAGGTTCTGACTAAACCCGGCAGCGACAAGCTGCTCGGGGCGACCATCGTCGGCAGTCACGCCGGCGACCTCCTCGCTGAGTATGTGCTGGCCATGAAGCATGGATTGGGACTGAACAAAATCCTGGGGACCATTCACACCTACCCGACCATGTCCGAAGCCAACAAGGCCGCCGCTGGCGAATGGAAGAAAGCCCATGCCCCGGAGAAACTGCTTGCGTGGGTAGAAAAATTCCATAGCTGGCGCAGGGGATGAAACGAACGTAAAGCCAGGGGAAGATTGGAAAATGTGTCCCCTGATTACTTGGAGCCGATATGTTTGAAGAGCATTTGCAGAACACCATTACACTCGTGCAAAACAACCCAATCCTTGGTTTGGGAGTTGCGCTGGTTGTTGCGGCGCTCTTTTATCTCAGGCCGANNTATCTGGTCACGCTACTGGTCGGGACCATCAACACCGGGACAAGCCAGAAAGATCAGATGACTCATAAAACCAAGCAGGCCATCGGAGAATAGCCTGAGGGGAAAAGAAATAGGCTGCCATGAGTTCGGGAACGCAAGGGATTGTGTCCCCGCATTTTTATAACGGCGAGCGTGACTCGCAGGGAATTTTCACCTGGCACAGGCCACAGGGTGTCGCTGCGGTACCGTAATGGTCACGTACGTATGGAGTCGTGATATTGCGGATATAATTGAAGCAGGCGGCCTTGTCGTGGCCCTCTTCAGTAATTGCTTCGATCGGGCAGCGCTGCATGCAAATCCCGCATGTCCCCTTGGCGTACCAGAGGCACCAGTCCTGGTAGCCTGCGTAAGAGCGGGGGTTCGCTTCAAGCTTCATCTCCACCACGACTGAACCAAACCGTACGGCCTTGCCAGCCCTGGTAATCAATCCGTCCGACAGCCCGAACGTTCCGAGCCCGGCTATCCATGCGGTGTGACGTTCCGACCAGTTCGAAGCAATCCCGAAGCGCTTGCTGTCACGGTAGGCAAACTCCTCCAGGCGTTCCGGGGCAACAGCCGGATATCCTGCTCTGGTCAGCTCCTCTGCCAGGTGCAAGCGCAAGGCGCAGTTGAAATCTTCGCCATGGAAGCGCGAACGCGCCCAACGCTCAGAAGGGACTTTCGTTTCGGCACGTTGATCAAGACGGGTCGCCTCGGTCTGGGGCAGGACATAAACGACAACAGACAGGTCAGAAGCGGTTGCTGTCGTGTCAGGATGGGCCATCCGGAACGCATCCAGAGGTGTCCAGTAAAAGGGCCCGATATCTTTTTTGACCTGAGCAAAGAGCGGATCATCACCACTGGCATAACCAACCAGAGGCTCCCCCCAGGCCGGCTCACCGGTAGGCATGTGCAGAGAATTCAACTCTGTAGTACAAAATGCCCCGATGACCCTTTCTATCCAGATCTTCGGTTCTGTACCGAAAACAGCCATGAGGAGATATTCCTTATTGGTTAAATCCCTGGGCAAAGTTTTTCAGCGATGATAGCTCCGCCACCCACGGCAGCATATTTTCACAGTACAGGTTAAAGGTGGGGGTGACACTGGCAGGCTCGTCCAATGTCCCGATATGCACGACCAGCTTACCTGGAATTGGCCTGTACCTGTTGTAAACAGGGGTCCCGCAAGTGCCGCAAAAATATTTTTTCGCCTTCGCCGAAATCTTGTATTCAACCAGCTCCTGTTCTCCCTGCACGAGCTTCAACCTATCTTGGTCAATGATGGCAAACGCTTCGAACGCTCCCCCGGTTATCTTCTTGCAGATATTGCAATGGCAATTACCCGACATATCGAAACCATCAGTGGCAACATAAGCCACGGCACCACACAAACAGGAACCTGTCATACGCATAACGTTTGCCTTTCGTGCAGAAGATTTGAATAACCTACAGTGTAGCAATGATCAGCAGATTTTCGAAACATGTTTCTGAAAAAGACCGGATTCCCTTGTCACTGAATCCGGTTAGGCTTATCGTGGCAGCATGAAGATTGATCATGACATCGAGAGAACCTACAGGAGTTTGCTCGGAGATGTCGACGAGTGGTTCCGACGCTGCCTGGACGCTGGCGAAACGGCATTGGCCTGTCGCGGCGGATGCAGTGCCTGTTGCCGGGGGTTGTTCGATATCACGCTGCTCGACGCATTCCTGCTGAAAGGCGCCTTCGCCTCCCTGCCACGTGAGACCCGGGAGGATATCCTCAACAAATGCCGGCCGCGACTGGGGGAATTACAGCAGCGTTGGCCGGAGCTGAAGCCGCCATACCTGCTGAATCAACTACCCGGAGACGAGTGGGAAGACATGCCGGAGGATGACGAAGCACCCTGTCCGCTGCTCGATGAGCAAGGTTTTTGCCTGGTCTACAACTCGCGGCCACTGTCCTGCCGACTCCATGGTCTGCCCAACATCGACTGCTGTGGAGAAGACTACGAGGGGACCATCTGCACCCTCCACAAAGGGAATCCTCTCGATCTCCCGGAAGATATACTGAGATGGCGGTTTCGTGAGGTGTTTTACGAAGAGATTATGATCTTCCGGCAGTTTACCCAGCAATTAACCGGCAGGCCATTCTCTGAACTGGACACGTTCATTCCGCTTGCGCTGCTGGCTGACTACGAGCAAGTGAATTGGGAAAGTGTGTTGAAGTAGGTACAAAATGTGTTCTGACGAGCATGTCATATTTAGTCAGGTCGAGAGGTCATTATTCTACCGTTCTAGCAATTCAGGGCTAGTGAGATACGACCGTTTGACTGCCCAGCTTTTTCTGCTTTGCAATTCGTGAGGATTTGTGGGAAATAATTTGAACGGTTAGCTCATTGACCTTCGCGTTTTAAGTGAAGTGACCCGCGCGTGACCGTAGCAATGCCAACTCCCAACTTATCCGCTATCTGACGCTGTGGAACCCCTTGCTGCAACATCTCGATAATCTGTAATCGGTTGGCCATGTCGGCCAGTTCTCCCAATGTCAGCAAGTCGCGGAGTGTCTTCTCCATCGCCTCGGGTGATTTCTGCTCAAGCAAATGATTGACTAACGCTTCAAGGTGTTTTATGTTTGCACTCATGTACTAGTACATAATAACAAAAACATGAGATGTCAACTTTTATCTCGTGTAACGTGACCAACAAACCGGCCAACACTTATTGTGGCCGGACTATTTTTATAGCGTTATCTGGCTCGATAATTTCGTTGGCAATGTGCAAGACTTAATTCAACCAAAGGGGCGACAATGAAAAAGCTATCTATTGTGTCGGTGTTACTTGTTTTCCTGCTTCCCTCTGTAACGTTTGCCACTGAACCGGTCAAGATAGGCATGGTAACGACCCTCTCGACCAAAGCCGGCTACCTCGGTGAAGATGTGCGAGATGGTTTTAAACTTGCAATCGACCAGGAAGGTGGAAAGCTCGGCGGGGTTCCCGTGGAATTGCTGGTTGAAGATGACGGTCGCGATCCGGGCAAGGCCAAGCAGATCGCCGACCGTTTTGTCAAGCGTGACAATGTCAAGATAATGACCGGCATCATCTTCTCAAACGTTGCCCTTGCGGTAGTGCCAAAGGTTGTCCGTAAAGACATTCTCTACATCAGCCCCAATGCAGGGCCTTCAGATCTTGCCGGCAAAGACTGCAATGAGAACTACTTCAATGTTGCGTACCAGAATGACAATCTTGACGAGGTTGTCGGTCAGTATGTTAACGACGCCGGCTTTAAAAACGTCTACCTGCTGGCTCCCAACTACCCGGCGGGAAAAGACCATTTAGCAGGCTTTAAACGCTACTATAAAGGCAATATCTCAGGGGAGGTCTACACCAAGCTGGGCCAGTCGGATTACGCTGCTGAAATCGCTGCGCTGCGTGCAGCGAAACCGGACGCAGTCTTTTTCTTCCTGCCGGGCGGTATGGGCATCAACTTCATCAAACAGTACTCTCAGGCCGGTCTCAGTGAGAACATCCCGGTATTCGGACCCGCCTTCTCATTTGACGAACGCCTGCTCGGCGCGGTTGGCGCTGCGGCACTCGGCGTGAAAAATGGGTCCCAGTGGACCCATGACCTCGACAACCCTGCGAACAAGAAATTCGTTGCCGATTATCGTGCCGCTTATGGCCGGACTCCGACCCTCTACGCCAGCCAGGGCTATGATGCTGCGCGCCTGATCGGCAGTGCCCTCAAAAGCGTAGGCGGCGATGTAAACAAGCTTGAACAACTGCGTGCTGCAGTAAAAAAGGCTGACTTCGACTCGGTCCGCGGAGAGTTTTCATTCACCTCCAACCAGCACCCGGTTCAGAACATCTATATTCGCGAAGTTGTCGAAGATGGCCAGGGAGGCTACACCAACAAGACCTTGAAGGCGGTCTTTACCGGTCACGGCAATGCCTATGTCGATGACTGCAAGATGAAGTAAATGACGAACTGACAGCGACTTTTTAAACAATCTACAACCTTCTGGCACGCCCCTGTATTCATGCGGAATCTTTTGACAGGGGCGTGCCAAACTATAGATGCCCATTGCAGGGCACTTTTTTATTTTTATGTTACTGGTAATTGAACAGTGCCTTAACGGTCTGCAACTCGGCGTGACCCTGTTTCTGATGTCGGCTGGCCTGACCTTGACCTTCGGCATCATGCAAGTCATCAATCTCGCCCACGGGTCATTCTATATGATCGGTGCTTATGTCGCGGCAACCGTTACCATTTACACGGGTTCGTTCCTGCTCGGACTTGGAGCGGCATTGCTGGCTGCGGCACTGGTCGGCATGCTGGTCGAAGCTTTGGTGCTGAGACGACTGTACAAGAAAGAGCATGTTGACCAGGTGCTCGCGACCTTCGGCCTGATTATGTTTTTCAATGAACTCACCCGGGTCGCCTGGGGTCGGCAGCCGCTGTTCATGGATGTCCCTTCCTGGCTGTCGGGCAGTGTTGAGATAATTCCGGGCATACCCTATCCGATCTACAGGTTGGCAGTCATAGTGGTGGGTCTGACTGTGGCGCTGTTTCTCTACCTGATGTTTACCAGGACCCGCATCGGTATGCAGATTCGCGCCGGTGCAAGCAACCGCGAGATAGCTGGGGCGCTCGGAATCAACATACGGCTTCTCTACACCCTGGTGTTCGGTCTCGGCACCTTGCTCGCCGGTCTGGCAGGAGTTATGGCCGGGCCAATTCTGGCTGTCGAAGCAGGCATGGGGGAAAATATCCTGATACTGACCTTTGTTGTCATTGTGATCGGTGGCATCGGTTCTGTCCGTGGAGCATTCATCGGAGCATTGCTGGTCGGCATGGTTGATACCCTTGGCCGGGCTTTTCTGCCCGCTATCTTTCGTATGTTTTTGTCTTCGGCATACGCTGACGGGGTTGCGGCCTCCATCGCGTCCATGTCGATCTACATTCTTATGGCGCTTATCCTGATCTGGCGCCCCAAAGGACTGCTCCCGGCTAATGCCTGAAACACATCCCTCAACAACTCGGAATTTCACACAAATCAGCCGAAGATCACTTTGTCTTACGATCGGCGGCTTGCTTTTGCTGTTCCTGCCCCCGTTGGCATCAATGGCAGGGGAACCCTACATGGTTTCGCTGTTCTCGAGGATACTCATCTACGCTCTGGCCGCCGCCAGCCTTGATTTGATCCTGGGCTATGGCGGCCTGGTAAGCCTGGGACACGCAGCATTCTTCGGTGCCGGGGCCTATGTTGTCGGTATCCTGGCCTATCACGATTATGAAGAGTCCGTACTGACCTCCTGGCCGCTGACTATCCCGGGGAGTGACAGCGCCCTGGTCGCATGGCCGGCAGCAGTCGTGGTTACAGCCTTGCTGGCGACCATCATAGGTGCATTGAGCCTTCGCACCAGCGGCATGCACTTCATTATGATTACCCTCGCATTTGCACAGATGCTCTTCTACGTTTTCGTCTCCCTCGAAGGCTACGGCGGCGACGATGGTCTCACTCTCTTTTCACGCAGCAGCTTTCCGGGTCTTGACCTTGGAAGTGACGTGCAATTCTATTACGTCTGCCTGTTCGTGCTGGGGGTTTTCCTGCTTCTGGCCGGGCGCCTTGTCGAGGCGCGTTTCGGCATGGTGATTCGCGGTTGCCGTGAAAGTGAGAAACGCATGAAGTCTCTGGGCTTTCCGACCTATAGATACAAACTGCTCTGCTTCGTGATCGCCGGTGCGACAGCAGGCCTCGCCGGCGCCCTGATTGCGAACCAGGTCGAATATGTCAGCCCGGGCTTGATGCACTGGACCCGCTCAGGAGTAATCCTGGTCATGGTCCTGCTGGGTGGCAGTGGTACCCTTTACGGGCCGGTGCTCGGCGCGGCTGCTTTTCTGCTCCTCGAAGAAGTGCTTTCCATGTACACCGAGCACTGGTTACTCTACTTTGGCCCGGTATTGATCCTGGTTGTCCTGTTTGCCCGCCACGGGCTCTACGGCCTCCTCGTTGGCAAGGAGCAACGTCATGGCTGAGCCCTTGCTAAAGATCAAGGGTCTGTGTAAAAGCTACGGGGCCGTCAAAGCCAATCACAACATCTCCCTGGAGGTCGGTGCTGGCGAGATCCACGCCCTGATCGGCCCGAACGGTGCAGGGAAGACCACTCTTCTCAACCAGATTGCAGGGGATCTAATCCCTGATAGCGGCAGCATTACTCTCGACGGTGAAGAGATTACCCGCCTGCCCCATTACCGCCGTGCTCATCAGGGGCTGTCTCGCTCTTATCAGATCACCTCGGTCTTTTCGAACATGACCGTTGCCGACAATCTGCTGCTTGCTATCCAGGCTCATCATGGCCACAGCTTTCGTTTCTGGCGGCGCAGTGTTGATGTCCCTAAGCTGCGTGCAGAGCTTGGTCCTTCCCTGGAGCAAGTCGGACTTACAGAACGCGCGGACGCACTAGCCGGAAACCTTTCGCATGGTGAAAAGAAGCAACTTGAAGTCGGTATGGCGCTGGCCTGTAAACCGAGTCTTCTTTTGCTCGATGAACCGATGGCTGGTATGGGGCCGGGTGGAACGGTAGAGCTCTCCAAGCTCATAAAAAAACTCAAGCAGCAGATGACGATCCTGCTGGTTGAGCACGACATGGAAACGATCTTTGCCCTTGCGGATCGCATTACCGTTCTGGTCTACGGCGAAGTGATTGCCTCCGGAACAGTCGATGAGATTCGTGCCAACACGACAGTACGTCAGGCCTATCTCGGAGAGGAGGACGCATGCTGAAGTTGGACGGCATTGACACCTTTTATGGCTCCAGCCAGGTGCTCTTCAAGGTTAGCCTGCAGGTAAACGATGGTGAGGTTGTAACCCTGCTTGGCCGTAATGGCATGGGCAAAAGCACGACGATCAAGTCAATCATGGGATTGGTGCAAGTAGAACGGGGGAGAATCACTTTCAATGAGAAAGAAATACAGCATCTGCCCAGCTACCAGGTGGCAAGGCAGGGGATCGGGCTGGTTCCCGAGGGCCGTCAGATTTTTCCTAACTTGACCGTACGGGAAAACATCATGGTTTGCGCAGCCCATTACGGAGGCCGGAAAGAGCCTTATACATTAGATGAGGTCCTGGATATATTTCCGCGTCTCGGTGAGCGCCTCAATAATTACGGCAACCAGTTGTCCGGTGGAGAACAGCAGATGCTCGCTGTGGCACGCGCCCTCATGACGACCCCAAAGTTGCTGATACTCGATGAAGCGACCGAAGGACTGGCGCCTTTGGTCCGTAAGGAGATCTGGTATGGCCTCGGTGTGCTTAAAAACAGAGGCCAGTCGATCCTGGTTATCGATAAAAACCTGAATGCCTTGATGCAGCTAGCGGACCGGCACTACATTATGGAGAAGGGCGAGGTTGTCTGGTCAGGGGCGACGGAAGAGATAATCGATAACGGAGAGCTCAAGTCACGCTATCTGGGGGTATGATGTGCATGTAACAAGTCATGCTGCTCAGAAATGACAATTCATCCGTATCTTCAGTTGTACCAATATTCTTTACCTATGAAATACGACAGACAGGAGACCTTAGCTATTCCCAGGTTGCACGACTGGCGAGAGAAAAGGCAGCCTGGCATTAATAGAGACATTTAAGAAGTACTTATTGACTCGAGCTTACAGACAATATACTGTTCAACAAACAAAAACGTATGACACTCTGTTGTTCCCTCTCGGGAACACAGAGCTTTAGCCCCGACCTTCCCCTCCAGGAATCGGGGCATTTTTTATTTGTCAGCAAATATAGAGGTTGAGTAAATCACGTAAAACTGGGCCAAACAATTCAATGAAGAACGACCCCATGAGTCGCTGGGGAACCTCATCCCGAAGAAACTTCTAGCCGTTAACCAATGACTGGATTTCTTTCAGAATCTGCGGTACTAAAATGGGAAGGCTTACACCCAGAGTCCAGATTCGAGATTATCAAAGCGAGAAAAATCATGAACCGTCCAATTGCGATACTGCTTATAGTCCTGATAACTATTGGTTTTCTGTTCAGCACATTCGCTCTTTTCCAGGGAAAATTCGTTGAAGCCCTTTTCGTATATCCTTTGCTGATCATTGCTTATGTTTTTTCGCGACATGGCAAAAAGTAGAGTGTCAGTTGAAGGGATTTTAAGACAGGAAAATAATATGAAGGTATATGGTTGCCCATCTAAAGGTTGATGTTGGATAAGGGCCTCAGAACTTAACCGGAGCATGTTTATAGATAAAACTCAAAACCGCCTGCGGCCCAAAACAGTTTTGGGCCGTCCTCGCACCCCTCAGAAGAATAGTTTTAGCACTGAGATTATATAAAGTTTAAGCCTGTTTGCTTACAACCTGGCTATGGCCACAGCTCTCGCATTTAAATGCTGTTTTTTCAGCCTCTTCCTCGACCGCCTCGCTAAATTCATCATGATATGCAGGATCGGCCTTGATAAGGACTTGCTTGCGTATTTTTTCTATATCGTGTGGATGGCCACAGCTTATACAAACAAAAGGTGATTTGTCTTGCAGCTCTTTTTCGGCTTCACTGAATATGTCCTTGTATTCTTCTGACATAAAACCTCCCCGGGTACTATTAGCAAGCGTAGATATTGCCATAAAAAGCACCCTTATACTGCTAGGTTAACACTATAATGCGCTCTGGCAAGTATCCAGTAGCTACATGGGTATAGTGTGCCAACACCACGAGTTACGAGAGGAAAATAGGCTTATTGTTGATAGAGATATTTGAGAGGCTTTTTACACAACTCCTTGATCCTTTACTTCTGAGCACCTACCTTCACCATGATGTGGGCGTACGGAGTCCCTTTCCACATCACGTAGACCGGGTCCTTCGTATTGGTGGACAGTCCTTCTAGCATCGTCTGATCGGGCACCAGTATCATCAAGTGCGGCCCCTCCTTGATCCAGTCGTTATCTTTTGTCGGTTCAGCGGCAAAGGGGTCCTTATTGCTGACTCCCGTGGCGTCTCCTTCACCGGCCAGCATATAGGAGACGCTGAACTCATTGACAGTGACCGGCTCCTGCTTCATCAGGGCGCCTAGAAGTTTATCCCATTGAGGTTGGTTGCACATTGGACCTGTCTTTGCGGTTTCAGGATAGCAGGTCCAGCCGTTTGTTCCCTCTCTAAGAACTTTGCCGTCCATCGTCTTAATGGTGGCGTCCTGAGTGATTGCCTGCGGTGCAGCACTAACCGCATTCTCGATCAGCGCTTTTGTGCTTTTTTCTGCATGAGCACTCCCTGCGAACGTGGCAATAGACGCTGCTGTTAAAAACAATATATTCAACACCATGGTCAGTGTTGCCTTGATAGAGTTTTTCATGTTCGTTCCCTTTCCGCTCCACTTACACCAAAAGTGAAAAAGCCGAGCATACCGATAGAATTTGTCCTTCGGTAGCTCGGCCATCTTGTTGTTAGAGGAGGTGAGATCCGCCGCTTTCCGTCCCCGCTTTTCAGCAGGTTTGGTTTTATCGAGACCTTATTTTTGAATTATCCCCCCTTGTTAGTTCTTGAGTCAAGGGGAGGGCTGTCTAGAAATTATTTTCGATGCCTGATTTTGTTCTTATATGTCACGGGTTGTAAGAGGAAAATCACCTTAATTATTTATAGAGACATTTTAGTGACTCTTTAATTCAAACTAAAAAGGCCATCTTGAAACGGGTGGTCTTTCCTTCATTGTCACAATTCCGTAGGACTAGAAAGGCGTGTCAGGGCCGAGATGTTTTGATCCTGCTTACCTTCCCATTATCAAGAGAATCGATATGTTGCGCTACTCCAAATCAATGGTAACGTTACTTATAAACGATCAAGGGAGAGCAATCATGGGAACACATTGGATTGATGAAGGGTGCATCAACTGCGCCGCATGTGCAGATGTTTGCCCGGTAGAAGCGATTAGTGAGCAGGATGAAGTTCATGTGATCGACAAGGATGTCTGTACTGATTGTGGTGCATGCGATGATGTTTGCCCTGTTGATGTTATTAGGTGGGAGACAGTGGCCTGAACATAGTTGTATAGAAATCTGCTACATTAGGCTCAATTAAGGGCTCTACAACATTCAAAATAATCTCAACGCTATGATTGGTCAATTGTCAATGCTTCTAATCTAAAATATATGCTGCGTCAGGGTTGAATAAAAATAGGATGTTTTTATGAAGGTATACGGTTACTCAACTAAGGTTGATATTGGAGAGGGGCCCCTGCCTTTGACGGAAATCTCTTTTTGGGG